>ENA-UPTA01000590-UPTA01000590.1-activated-sludge-metagenome-genome-assembly--contig:-NODE-590-length-42273-cov-9.095883_pt1 | contig 42273 bp, 35 predicted proteins | sample MGYA00238184_ERZ773361 | MGnify/ENA primary metagenome ERZ773361 (study PRJEB29100, sample SAMN05720205) | activated sludge metagenome | isolation source: anaerobic digester from wastewater... | reverse complement strand
TTTTCTATTTAAAAGAGATGGCATCCTGTACCGGCAGGTAAATCAAACCTACCGCAGTCATTATGATCTCCTGATGGGATCAGGTTTATATGAGCAGCTGGTCAAAAAAGGTGCTCTTGTCAGCCACCAGGAAACTGATATTTCTCCATTGGACCCTGATGCCGGCTACAAAGTGCTGCAGCCTGAGGTAATCCCATTCATTTCGTACCCGTACGAATGGTCATTCAGTATGCTGAAAGATGCCGCCTTGCTGACACTCGAGATCTGCAACCTTTCCCTGCAAAAGGGAATGGTGTTGAAAGATGCCTCGGCTTATAACATCCAGTTCCTGGATGGCAAGCCAGTCTTGATTGACACGCTCTCTTTCGAACGGTATGATGAGGGAACCCCCTGGGTGGCCTACCGGCAGTTTTGCCAGCATTTCCTGGCACCCCTGGCCCTGATGGCGCTGACTGATATCCGGCTGGGCCAACTGCTAAGGGTGCATATCGACGGTATTCCACTTGACCTGGCCAATGAGCTGCTGCCTGGCAAGGTCCGCTGGAACCTGGGATTGGGCACCCACATCACCTTGCATGCCCAGGCACAACAGAAGTATGCCAAGGCGGACTCGCATAAAGATGACCGGAAGAAGGTTTTCAGTAAAAATGCCTTGTTCGGCCTGCTTGACAGCCTGAAGAACACTGTAAAAAGCCTGCAATGGAAACCGGCCGGGACAGAATGGGCAGATTATTACGAGATCACCAATTACTCCGGGTCGGCATTTGAGGAGAAGAAAGCGGTCATTCGCAAGTTCCTGGACATTGCGCAGCCGGGTTCCGTTTGGGATCTGGGAGCCAATAACGGTGTGTTCAGCCGGTTGGCTTCTGAAAAGGGGATTTTCACGGTTGCTGCAGACATAGATCCTGCTGCAGTGGAATCGGACTACCAGAATATCCAGTCTGAAAATGCAAAGAACTTGCTACCTCTATTGCTGGACCTGACCAACCCAAGCGCTGCTTCCGGCTGGAATAACGAAGAGCGAGACAGCTTCGTCGGCCGGGGACCTGCCGGTCTGGTAATGGCACTGGCCTTGGTACATCACCTGGCGATTTCCAACAATGTTCCGCTCGACCGGGTTGCCGCCAGTTTTGCCGCAATGGGGCAATGGTTAATCATTGAATTTGTGCCTAAACAGGATTCACAGGTGCAAAAGCTGTTATCCAGCCGCCTGGATATTTTTGACAATTACACCACTGAAGGATTTGAGGAAAGTTTTCAGAGGTATTACCACATTCAAGAAAAGGCAGCTGTCGCTGAATCAGACCGAATCCTGTACCTGATGAAGGTTCGCGGGTAGGGAATGAAACAGGTATCCCGCATCTTGCCTGCGATCCGCCGCAGGAAAGCCCAGGCAAAGAATAACCGGCAGCTCTCCAGGTTGGCAAAAAAAGTCAACCAGGTTCCCACAAAGGCGGGAGAAGCCCCTGTCGTGTTTTTTAATGCATCCACACGGCTGGGCGGTTTAAGTTTGAATGCAGGATTCTCACTGGTGACCTCCTGGGCGCTGCGGTTGCAGGGAATTCCGGTTGTGCATTTTGTGTGTGATGCCGGGATGAGCAGGTGCGTGCTGGGAACCAGGCAGGACGATCCCTCATACAGCCCACCTTGCGCAGCCTGCAAAGCCCAATCCCGGATAAATTTTTCTAATGCACAGGTCAGGCGTTTTCGCTTCCATCCAGATAACAGCCTGGAAAATGCCATTAAGAGCCTGGCACTGGCTGAGCTGGAAAACTTTTCCTTCCAGGGCATGCCCCTGGGAAGGCTGGTAATGCCTTCACTGCGCTGGATCTTGCGCAGGCACCACCTGGTTGATGATGAACCCACCCGTTACCTCTGCCAGCAGTATATGCTTTCTGCCTGGAACATCACCCAGAAATTCCAGGCCTTCCTTGAACAAGTTTCGCCGCGCTGCCTGGTTATCTTCAACGGCCAGTTTTTCCCGGAAGCCACTGTCAGGTACATTTGTTTGGAGAGGGGAATAAGGGTAATCAGCCACGAGGTTGGGCTTATGCCTTTCAGCGGTTTCTTCACGGATGGCGAAGCAACGGCTTATCCGATCGATATTCCGGTTGATTTCACCCTGGATGACAGGCAGAATGCCCGCCTGGATGCATACCTCTCGAACCGATTCCAAGGCCATTTTTCGATGGCTGGTGTCCAGTTCTGGCCGGAGATCCGTAATTTGAGCCCTGAATTCACCCAGCGGGCTGCGGGTTTTAAACAGGTTGTGCCAGTTTTTACCAATGTGGTCTTCGACACCTCACAGGGTCACGCCAACACCCTGTATGGGAATTTGTTTGAGTGGCTGGATGATGTACTGCAGGTGATCCGTGCCAACCCCGAAACGCTTTTTGTCATCCGGGCTCATCCGGATGAACTACGCCAGGGCAAGGAAAGCCGTGAAAGCGTCGCAGGGTGGGCGTCTGCTAATTCCATCACTGACCTTCCGAATGTGATTTTCATAAATTCTACAGACTACATCAGTTCTTATGAGTTGATCCAGCTCTCCAAATTTGTGATGGTGTACAATTCCACCATCGGGTTGGAGGCATCCATATTGGGCAAACCGGTGTTGTGTGCCGGAAAAGCACGATTCACCCAGATAAATTCGGTTTTCTTCCCTGAAAGCCGGGCGAAATTCCTGGAGACCCTGGATCAGTTCCTATACGCTGAGGAAATTCAGGCTCCAGAGGAACACCGGTTGAATGGACGCAAGTTCCTGTATTACCAGCTTTATTGCACCTCGCTCCCGTTCGATGCCTTCCTGGAAGATGACCGCGCCTGGCGAGGATATGTTCGGGTTAAACAAACCCCGCTTTCAGCATTGACACCAGAAACATCCGAGACCATTCGAGTCATCCTGGATGGCATAATAAAAGGACAACCTTTCCTTTTGCAGCCATGAAACCTGTGTGTTCCATAATTGTGCGTGCCTATAATGAAGAGAAGCACATCGGCAAGCTTTTTGCCGGCATCCGCCAGCAGACGCTCACGGATATTCAGGTCATCCTGGTGGATTCGGGTTCTACAGACCGGACAGCTGAAATTGCCCGGCAGTATGGTGTTGAAATTGTCCATATCGACCCGAAGGAATTCACCTTCGGGCGCTCGCTGAACAAAGGGATTTCCCATGCAGTAGCAGATATCCTCGTTTTTGCCAGCGCACATGTTTACCCGGTTTACCCCGATTGGCTGGAACACATAGTTTCACCTTTCAAAGACAGCAAGGTTGCAGTATGTTATGGCAAGCAGCGTGGGACTGAAAACTCCAAATTCTCAGAACAGCAGGTTTTCTACCACTGGTTCCCCGAAACCAGTCACGTGCAGGAAGAAAATCCGTTCTGCAATAATGCCAATGCAGCCATCCGGCGCAGCTTATGGCTGGAACACCCGTATGATGAAAATATTCCGGCTCTTGAAGACTTAGCCTGGGCTAATTGGGCTATGAAAAAGGGGTACAGTGTCTATTATTCGGCCGAAGCAGAAATAATTCATATCCACCATGAGAGCTGGAAAGGGGTCTACAACCGGTACCGCCGTGAGGGGATGGCATTCAAACAGATTTACCCGGAAGCCCATTTTTCGATCGGCGACCTTTACCGTCTGCTAAGGGCAAACATCCTGGCAGACCTTAAGGCAGCCAGGGCACAGCAAATGGTAGCCCGCCAATTGCTGCCAATCCTGAGATTCCGCTGGATGCAATTCTGGGGAACGTACCAGGGGTATCGCCAATCCAGGCATGCGCTCAACTGGCAAATGAAACGTACCTTTTACTATCCGAATGCTGAACTGAATGGGGTAAACCAGCCAAACCATCGCATTACACCCATCCAATACCAGGATGAAGAACATGGAAAAATGCAGGAAGGGGAACGGAAATGAAACCATCAGTAGTTGCCCTGGTTCCCATGCGGCACCATTCACAACGGGTGCCGGAAAAGAATTATCGCCTGATAGCCGGAAAGCCTTTATATGCTTACATCATCGAAACATTGCTTTCCTGCCCGGAAATCGACCGCATTCTGGTGGATACCGATAGCCCGGTGATCTCCCGCGGGCTGCAGGAGAATTACCCGTCAGTCCAGGTTATTGCACGCCCAGAACACCTCTCGGGCGACACGGTTCCCATGAATGAAATTTTGCTGTATGACACCAGCCTGGTTGAAGCTGATTATTTCCTGCAAACGCACAGCACCAACCCTCTGCTCACGTCAGAAACGGTTTCGCAGGCTGTCTCTGCCCTGGTTTCACAATACCCGGTGTTTGATTCGCTCTTCAGTGTCACGCGCTGGCAGAAAAGGCTGTGGACTGCTGAAGGAAAACCGATCAACCATGATCAATCTGTCTTGCTGCAGACCCAGGACTTGCCCCCAATCTATGAAGAGAATTCCTGCATATATATTTTCAAACGCGAAAACCTTGTCAGGCGGCGCAACCGCCTGGGCGAGAGGCCGTTTATGTTTGCCATGGATGCTTCAGAAGCGTATGATATAGATGAAGAGATTGATTTCCAGATAGTGGATGCGATCCTTTCCAGACGGTCAGAACGAAGAGAGTAAAACATAAGGGATTGTGATGACTACAGTATTGCTTTCAGCACCATACATGCTGCCCTATAGTGAAAGGTTCCGGCCGGTGTTTGACCACTATGGCATCACCCTGGTGGTTGCGGATGTCAACGAAAGACTATCTGAAGAGGAAATCCTGCGCTATGCCGGGACATTCGATGCCACCATTTGCGGGGATGACCGCTACACAGAAGCAGTGATAAAGCAATGCCTGCCCCGCCTGAAGGTGATCTCAAAATGGGGCACAGGGATTGATTCGATCGACAAAGCAGCTGCTAACCGTCTGGGTGTCAGTGTTTGGAATACACCGAATGCTTTTACCCTCCCGGTTTCTGATACCGTGTTGGGATACATGCTGGCATTCGCCCGCCAGCTGCCCTGGCTGGACCAGGAAGTAAAACAGGGTGGTTGGGGCAAGTTCGCTTCCAGGTCTCTGAGCGAGTGCACCCTGGGAGTGATCGGGGTAGGCAATGTAGGCAAGGCGGTGATCCGCCGGGCACGCGCTTTTGGAATGCGCCTGCTGGGAAATGATATTGTGCCTGTAGCACCCGATTTCATCGTTGAGATGGGGCTGCATATGACCAGTCTTGAAACACTTCTTCAGGAAGCGGATTTCATTTCAGTCAACTGTGACCTCAATCCAACCAGCTACCACTTGATTAATGAAAAATCCCTGTCCCTGGTAAAACCATCTGCAGTGTTAATTAACACTGCCCGTGGCCCGATTGTAGATGAGCAAGCTTTAATCACTGCCTTGCAGGAAAAGCGCCTTGGCGGGGCTGCCCTGGATGTGTATGAAGTAGAACCGCTGCCTGCACACAGTCCCCTGCGGGGTTTCAATAATGTAATGCTTGCTTCGCACAACTCCAATTCCAGCAAGGCTGCCTGGGAAAGGGTGCACTGGAATACTCTGCGCAACCTGGTACTTGGACTTGGGCTGGATGCATCCGGGTTGGATGCTTTCATCGGAAAGATCTGAGGTGAAAATGGCTGAGACCAGGCAAAAATGGGTATTGATCTCGGGGGCTGCCGGGGGGATCGGAAAAGCAACCGTTGAGTTGTTTGTGGGACATGGCTGGCAGGTGGTAGCAGTAGATCGCAAGGAGTTCAGCTGGCCTGATTCTCCCGCCGTACACGCAATTTTGGCGGATATTTCCAGCCCGGATGATATCGAGAACATCTTCAAACAGACAAAAACGCTGACTTCCACCCTGGATGCGGTAATTAACAATGCTTCTATCCAGGTGGTTAAACCCTTGTTGGAAACCAGTTCAGCTGAATGGGATACGGTGATGGCATCCAACCTGCGCTCGGTTTTCTTAGGGGCCAGGCTGGCACATCCTCTGCTGAAAGCAGCCGGGGGTGGCGCCATTGTGAATGTCTCTTCGGTTCATGCCGTGGCTACTTCTGCCAACATCGCTGCCTACGCGGCCAGCAAGGGCGGCCTGCTGGCATTGACCCGGGCGATGGCAATCGAATTTGCGCCGGATAACATCCGTGTCAACGCCATTCTGCCTGGCGCGGTGGATACCCCCATGCTACGGGCTGGTCTGCAGCGCGGCCAGTTTGGCGGCAGTGAGCTGGACCGCCTGGAAAATCTGGCGCGCAAAACAGTCAATGGCAGGGTTGGGCAGCCGGCTGAGATCGCTTCCTGCATCTATTTCCTGGCGGATAATTGCCAATCCTCTTTTATGACCGGGCAAGCGCTGGTTGTGGATGGGGGAGCTACTGCCAGGTTGAGCACGGAGTGAGCCTGGTATGCCATCCCTGAAAGAGACTGCCAAGCAAGTTTTGCCTGTTTCTGTTTTTAATACCTTGCGGAACATGCGTGATGGCTTGATGCGCCTGAAGGATGTACCCGGCGCTTATTTGCATCCCTGGAGGGCTGATACCCGCAGGCGATTAAAGGAATACCAGGATATCAATAAAGATAAGCGCTGTTTCATTATTGGAAACGGCCCCAGCCTGCGTGAAACTGACCTTACTAAACTGAAAAACGAATTCACCATCGGGATGAACCGCATTTACCTGATGTTCCCGGAGCTCGGTTTTCAAACCAGTTATTACCTATCGGTGAATGACCTGGTCATCGAACAGTGTGCTGCTGACATTCAGGCATTAAGAATGCCGCGCTTTGTCTCCTGGCGTTCGCGCCAGTGGCTGCAGCCCCAGCCGGATTTGTTCTTCCTGTACACTACCTACACTGGACCGCGTTTCAACCCGGATGCAGCCGGCAGATTGTGGGAAGGCGCTACGGTAACCTATGTAGCTTTACAGTTGGCATTCTTCCTGGGATTTAACCAGGCGGTCCTGATCGGAGTCGATCACAACTTTACCACCAAAGGCGAGCCCAACACCACGGTTGTGTCAGAGGGGGATGATCCCAACCATTTCTCAACTGCATATTTCGGAAAGGGTTTCCGCTGGCAGCTGCCTGACCTCGACACCTCTGAATCTGCTTACCGGCTTGCCCGCTTAGCTTATGAAAAAGCCGGGCGGGAGGTGCTGGATGCAACCATCGGCGGAAAACTGACCGTGTTCGAAAAAGTGGACTACAACAGCTTGTTTGAGTAACAAGGTTTGTTATGGAACCTATGATCAGTATCGTTACCCCGTCATTCAACCAGGCCCAGTTCCTTGAACAAACCATCTGTTCAGTGCTGGAGCAGAATTTCTCCAGCCTGGAATACATCGTGATCGATGGCGGTTCTGCCGATGGCAGCGTTGATATTATCCGGAAGTATGCCAGTGACCTGGCCTGGTGGGTTTCAGAACCGGACCAGGGGCAGGGGGATGCTATCCGCAAAGGGTTGGCGCGTGCAGTCGGCAAGTATATTGCCTGGATCAACTCGGACGATTACTACCTGCCCGGCGCAATAGAGCAGGCAGTTGCTGCACTGGAAGCCAACCCTGATTGGGGACTGGTTTACGGGAATGTCCTGGCGGTCAATGAAACCGGTGAAAAGATCAATCTGCTTGAGTATCAGCCCTACCAGCTGGAAGACCTGATGCAGTTCCAGATCATTGGGCAACCAGCAGTATTCATGCGTCGAGAGGTATACGAGCGGGCGGGAGGTATTTCGGGCAGTTACCATTACCTGCTGGACCATCACCTGTGGCTGCGGATGGCAGCCCTGGCACCGATGGGGTATATTCCCCAGACCTGGGCAGTTGCCCGTTTCCACCAGGCTGCTAAAAACACAGCCATGGCTGCCCGGTTTGCCAGCGAAGCCCAGCAGATTGCGGCCTGGATGGAACATGAAGCCCCATTCAAGCAAAGGATGGCAACGATCACTGATAAAGCCTGGGCAGGTGCTTATCGATTTGGTGCCAGGTATTTATCAGAAGGCAGGCAGTATACAGAAGCCCTCAAAATGTACCGTTCCGCCTGGCAGAAAAACCCACAAGTAGTCTTGCAGGATTGGAAACGGTTAGGTGTAACCCTTTTGGGGAAGCTGGGTTTGTGGAAGCAGCCTTTAAAATCGTAAAAACTAAGTTTTTTCAGGTACACTTAGCCCGGAGATGTCATGGTTGAAAAATTATTGGATGTAATCGATAAAGCTGCTGGTTACCTGTTGACCCCATTTGCCTACCCGGGCAGGTTCCTGCCTTTACTTGGTTTAACTTTCAGCAAGCGCAGCCTGGTACGCGAACTGGTGCACCTGACCCCGCACCGGAAATGGTACCATACCCAAAAGTTTACCACCATCCTGGATGTGGGGGCGTACATCGGAGCGTATGCTTTTGCCATGCAGCATATTCTGCCGGATGCGCAGGTATACTCCTTTGAACCGCTGCCTGCCAGCTTTGCTACCCTGCAAAAGAACATGCAAAAATTCCAACGCTGGCAGGGATTTAATACCGCAGTCGGAGAGAGCAATGGCAGCCTGGAATTCTGGCAGAACGATTTTTCTGCATCTTCATCCGCACTGCCAATGGAAGATCTGCACCGCGAGACTTTTCCTCAAACCGAGGTGAGCCGAAAAGTAAACGTGACTGTTGCCCGCTTGGATGATCTGGCTCCGGAACTTAAGCTAATATCACCCGTCCTACTAAAAATTGATGTGCAGGGATTTGAGCTCTCCGTATTGAGGGGCGCAGAGGAAATGTTGAAGCAGGTGGATTGTGTGGTTTGCGAGGTGTCCTACCAGCTGCTTTATAAAGGACAGGCATCCTTCTCAGAAGTGTACCAATTCATGCTGCAGCATGGGTTTACCTACCAGGGCAGCCTGGAAAACCTGGTTTCCCCCCTGGACGGGTCCATCATGCAGTCGGATGCAGTCTTTACGCGGTCAACGGGTTCCCAGGAATATGAAAGCTGATATGGCAAGTCCAGTGATCAACCAGCCAGGTTCTTTATTAACCTCCCGCAAATGGGTTGTGTGGGTGATCCTGGTAGTTCTGTTTGGCCTTGGTGCACTCATCCGTTTTTATGACCTGACGGATGCTCCCCTGGATTTCCATCCCACCCGCCAACTGCATTCAGCATTAATTGCACGCGGCATGGCTGCCCTGGCTTCGGACCTGTACCCTGCACAGCAGGCGGAGATTGCCATCCAGCAGTGGAAGCTGGAAGGATTGATCGAGCCTCCCATCATGGAACGGCTTACTGCCTTTACTTACCTGGCGCTTGGAAGAGAAGTCCTTTGGGCCGCCCGCATCTATGCCATCCTTTTCTGGCTGCTGGGTGGAGTTGGGCTTTACCTTTTAGTAAAGGAATTGAAAGGCATTGATGCAGCGATCATTGCCCTTATCTTTTACCTCTTCCTGCCATACAGCGCTCTTGCCAGCAGGGCTTTCCAGCCCGACCTGCTGCTGGTGTGCAGCATCATTTGGGCCTGGTGGGCTGCAGTAAAGTGGGCGAGATACTCCAGTTGGAAGTGGACTGTTGTTGCCGGGCTGCTGTCCGGCTTTGCCATTTTTGTCAAATCTACTGCTGTGTTCTTCCTGTTTGGGGCGTACATTGGGCTGGTGCTGTTTGGAAAAGGGATCAGATTCACGATAAAAGATAAGCGCGCCTGGCTGCTGGTTTTGCTTGCAGTCCTGCCTTATGCCGCCTTCCACATTTACGGCGTTTACATCACCGGGCAGCTGGCATCCCAGTTCAGCATGCGCTTTTTCCCGCAGTTATGGCTGCAGCCGGCATTTTACCTGCAGTGGATCGGCCAGGTTAACGGAACAGTTGGTTTCCCATTTTTCCTGGCAGCTATCCTCGGTATCTTCCTGTTGCCTGAAAAGTCCCACCGGGCGATGCTGGCTGGGGTACTGCTCGGGTATTTCCTGTATGGGATGACCTTCACTCACCATATTACCACCCACGATTATTATCATTTGCCGCTTGTCCCCCTGGTTGCTGCCGGGGTAGGCATAGCCCTCAGTACCCTGGCCAGGCAGCTGCTCGGCCCAAAATGGCTGACCAGGCTGATTTTGATAGCAGTATTGCTGGGCTGGATCGGGGTGAACGCCTGGGATGTGCGCGTGACGCTGAAGCGTAATGATTACCGTCCCGAAGCAGCTATCTGGAAGGAGCTGGGCGAGACATTGGGGCAGGGCACCTCTGTGGTCGGTTTGCTGCATGATTACGGCTATCGCCTGGAGTACTGGGGTTGGGTGACAACTTCTGTCTGGTTCACCTCAGGCGATTTGCGCTACCGTGAGCTGGCAGGGCAGACCTTCGATTTTGATACCCTATTTATAGAGACAACCGCAGGCAAGCAATATTTTGTGGTGACTTTGTTTGGTGAATATGACAGCCAGCCCGAACTGAAAGGTAAGCTGGAGAAAGGATACCCGGTTTACAAGCAAACCGGCGACTACCTGATCTTTGACCTCATGCATCCCCTTAAGGAGCAGCGGTGAACCAGCCCAAGGTCAGTATCGTTACCCCTTCCTTCAACCAGGCGCCATTCCTGGAGGCTACCATTCAATCGGTGCTGTCGCAGGATTATCCCAACCTGGAGTACATCATCATTGACGGCGGGTCAACGGATGGCAGCGTTGAGATCATAAAAAAGTATCAGGATAGGCTGGCATACTGGGTTTCCGAACCGGATCAGGGGCAAACCGATGCCATCAACAAAGGATTCAACCGGGCAACAGGGGATATCCTGGCCTGGCTGAACTCGGATGATACGTATGAACCGGGTGCAGTCAGCAAGGCAGTTACAGCATTGGATAAGCATCCAGCAGCGAGCATGGTATATGGTGATGCCAATTTTACCAATGCCGAAGGCAGGGTGATCGGCAGGTTCCCGGCAGCCCAAACAGACTACCGCAAGCTGCGCCAGGGGTATGTCCACATCCCGCAGCAAGCAGCCTTTTTCCGGACTATGTACTGGCAGCAGGTAGCACCATTGGATGATAGTTTTTTCTTTGCCATGGATTATGACCTGTGGGTCAGGTTAACTACCCTGGCTCCGCTTGTTTATGTGCCGGATGTGTGGGCGAACTTCCGAATGCACGGAGATGCAAAGTCGGTTGCAGCTGATGACCGCTGCTGGCCGGAAATGCTCAGAGTACACCGCAGGCTGGGGGGCAGCAAATTCTCTGTAATATATGCAAAATACCTTTTACGGATCATCCTGGGACCAATTTTGCGCTGGAAACGCAAACGCTGGGTGCAGATGAATACAAAAAACAGCTCCTGATGGAGCTGTTTTTTGAATAGTATAAATATTAGCGGTACAAATCTACATAAGAAGGATCCTGGAAAATCGAACTCAGGTCAAAGTTGATATCGATCCTGGCTGTACCATGCACTATGACAGTATCTCCAATTAACTGGGTGCTGAAGGTAGGATTGATCTGCGATGTACCGCCAACGTCAATTAGTGCATGCGGCGCATACACTGTCCCCGCATAATAAGAATCTGCATTGCCCCCAAGATTAACGCTGCTTTCATGTCCCATGTAGATCAATACCCCTTTTAATGCCGGTGAAAGGCTGTCATCCCCGGGGGATTCCAAGTTTACTGTGCCGCCGGATACTGAAAACCGGTCATTACTGCCGGTGCCATTCATATAGATCGTCACACCGCTGCCTGTAACAGTACCTCCGGAAATTGAAAAGGCACCTACACAATACAGACCAGGGTTCATCACCAGGTCATCATTGTTTCCAACAGTGATTTTTGAATAAATCCCCGGACCGATCGGGTGTGCAGCATCTGGTTTCTTTACCTCGCCAAAATTCGTCAAACCGCTGCAATTCGGGGGATCTAAGCTGAAATCCGGCAGATCCTCAGTAGCTTTCTGCGGATAAGGGGATACAGTTGCCCCGCCAACCAGGTTTAGGTCGGTTGTATAGTAATTTCCGATTTCTGTATCCGAGTATACAGCAACACTACCATTCCCCCTCATACACGCTGCAGAATATATTCCGCCATTGAAAATGGTGACATTAGCATCCGTATGGCCGCCGCCGTCAAAATTCACGCCACCGGTGCTGCTGTTCGGGCAATCTTCCCTTAGGGCTGCGATAGCATACCCGAATGTCATGGAAGTGCGCGGACGGATGCGGGCGACAGCTTCGACCGTGTTGCGGATGCGTCCGTTGTAAAAAAGGTGGGCAAAACTGGTGTTTACATCTGACGATACCTTGACCTGTACTTCCAGGTACTTCTCGTCATAACTTCCGGTCCAGTCATCGTCCACGCAGTTCACTATAACGCCATGCTGGTTATCCAGGGTTGTTTCCAGTGTGAAATTGTTTGCTGCTGCGCGCTCCTGGGCTTTAGCGACTGCCAGATCCTCTGCAGCATGGACTGTAGAACTTCCGCAATCAAAATTGGTCCAGTTTATCTCTTCGTTTTCCAGGTACTGGGCTGCAACCCCTGCGCCAGCCAGGGCGGAGGCATCGGCGGCATTCTGGTCGTAGCGCCTGTCAGAGAAAATCATTCCGCCATCTACCGCGATGGCTACAAAACCCAGGATGCCGACAAATGCCAGGACCAGGATGACAACGATTTGACCTTTTTCGTGTTTCTTAATATGAATATTCATAATACACCTTATCTGCAGGCAGGACGGAGAATGGTGCCGTGAACAGTTGATTCCAAGGAGATGGATTGCCTTCCCAGGAACGTTCCCAGGAATGGCATGGTAATGGGAAATTCTTCATCCACTACAGTGATCTCGATATCATTGCCGGTACAGGCATCCGAAGTGGCGCTGGCGGTTGAACAAGATTTCCCGTTCATCAGGATGGTTATTGTCATAGCATAAGGGTCATTCATTGAACTGCGGATGCGCTCCACGATCTGGGCACAGTGACTTGGCTCGATCGAACCGTAGGCAATACCCTCCATGGCGGAATCGCGCATAGTGATGTAATGGAAGAAGATTCTACCCAGGTCCACGATGCCGGCGATCATGATCATCAGCAGCACAATGGTAAAAGCCAGTTCCACCAGGCTCTGGCCCTTTTCCATTCTTCGCAGGTTCAGTACAGGTTTAATCTTCATATTTGCCCTACGGTGCATAATTCACCGTACAAGTCATATTGTCAAGCTTTATATTGATGGTTGGTCTTGGGGACACACTTGCCGAAAATCCCAGCTGAAGATTCTTTAAAGAATAAGGAGGTATCTCTGCATCAGGTCCGGGATTGACATCAAGACTAAATGAATTGCTTATACCGGTTGCATTTGACCATAATGAAGCACTTGCGAGGGATATGCTTAAAAGTCTATTCGATGTGCCCCAGGTGATAGTGATCGAGTCAATTGAAATCGTAAAACCAGTATCTGCATTCCAAATGTCAATGTAAAAGTTATTCCCGCTTACCCGTGAGCCTGCAGCATAGAATTTCTTGCAATCCGGTGTACGGGTGGGGGTCATAGTAATGGTTGGGGTAAGAGTTTTTGTGGGAGTAATTGTCAGTGTGGGCGTTTCTGTCCGGGTAGGCGTGGCTGTACAATCCAAGCAGGGAGTCTTGGTTACAGTAGAAGTAAACGTTTCGGTTGGAGTATATGTCAATGTCGGAGTTAAAGTGATGGTATGTGTTGGTGTAATGCTTGGTGTTCTGGTTATGGTGGGTGTTCTGGTAATGGTTGGTGTTCTTGTGATTGTCGGTGTCAGGGTTGAAGTAGGTGTTTTAGTTGGCGTTTTGGTGATGGTTGGGCGGCGGGTTGGCGAGGGAAGGGGGGTACCCTCGACATCCACATCCACCAGCAGAGTGCGGCCGGCTACAGATGTGATTGGAAATTCCTGGATATTCAGAAGCGGGACAATCGGGGCATAATCTGCAGTGACCCTAACCAGGATACGGTCGCTAAGCTGGATGTTTCCCGGGCATGCCCGGGTGAGGGTATCAAAGTTACCGTCATACTCGCCGCTGTCATAGCGGATTTCCACCTGGCTGGCTTCAATGCCGGCAAAGAAGCCCACCCGCACTGCTGCAGCTTGAATTCCAGCGCAGTCCTGGTAGTAAGGCACCCCGGCTTCACTCTCACCGATGGCTGCGCCATACCGGGCTGCTTCACGGCTGGCAGTATAAACTGAACTGTAAATTGCCAGCAAATGCCCGAATTCGATCACGCCGAAAACAAGCAGCAGGAAGATGGGCAGGGCGAGGGCAAACTCCACCAGCCCTTGTGCCTGGTTGCGATTTCTTTCCATTCGAGTCTGGAGCCAGGATTTCACAGATGTCTCCGAATCACGCGTAAAAATTTCGACAGCTGCCTTAAGGCATAAATCTTTCAAATAAATAATATCACAATAGCCGAAAATCCGTGCCTATCATTTCCGCAAACCAGCAGACACAAATATCATCGCTTTAGTTCCTGGTGGGATATGCAGGGTTTAATGATACAATCTCGCATATTAATTCATTCGGTAGAGGTATTTATGTCATATCCAGTCCTGGTCGCGGTCGCCTGGCCGTATGCAAACGCTGAAATCCATGTTGGGAACATCACCGGCGCTTACCTCCCTGCTGATATCTTTGCCCGATACCAGCGGTTGATGGGGCGGCAGGTTCTCATGGTTTCCGGCTCGGATGCACATGGTACGCCGATCACCGTCCGGGCTGATGCGGAAAATTCAACTCCGATTGAGGTTTACCAGCATTTCCATCACTCCTTCCTGGACCTGTTCCAGCAGCTGGGGTTAACGTATGACCTCTTTACCAGCACCCATACCAGCAATCATTTCCGGGTGTCTAGCGCCATGTTCCTGGCATTGCTGGGGAATAATTACCTGTATAAAGCCAGCGACATGCAATGGTATGCACCAAGCCAGAAGAGGTTCCTGCCAGACAGGTACGTTGAAGGCACATGTTATATTTGTGGCTACGAAAACGCCCGTAGTGACCAGTGTGACAAATGCGGCAGCCTGCTGGAAGCAGAAAAGCTGATCAACCCGCGTTCGCGTGTGGATGGCAGCACCCCTGAGCTGAGGCAGACCGAACATTACTACCTGGACCTGGGTGAATTGCAGGGAGAAGTAACTGCTTTCCTTGAACAGCGCAAGGATTACTGGCGCCCGAATGTGTTGCGCCAGTCGCTCGGGCAGATGCAGGCAGAAAAACTACGCGGCAGGCCAATCACCCGTGATCTTGATTGGGGTATCCCGGTTCCGCTGGAAGAGATGAAAGGGAAATGCCTGTATGTATGGTTTGAGGCAGTGATCGGCTACCTTTCTGCGGCGTTGGAGTGGAGCACCCTGAACGGTAAGCCGGATGCCTGGCGCACCTGGTGGCATGACCCTGCGTGCCGTGCTTATTATTTTATCGGCAAAGATAATATCCCTTTCCACGCCATTATTTGGCCGGCTGAGCTGATTGGGGTCGGGACGAAATTCGACGAAATTATTGGAAGCAAACCAGTGGAAAACCTGGTACTTCCGCATGATGTCCCCGCTAATGAATTCATGAACCTGGAACAGCAAAAGATTTCCGGCAGCCGGAATTGGGCAGTCTGGGGCAGGGACTTTTTAACCCGCTACGACCCTGACCCGCTGAGGTATTACCTGACGGTTAACATGCCTGAGAGCAAGGATACCGATTGGGATTGGGAAGATTTTTTTAAGCGCAACAATGATGAGCTGGTGGCAACATGGGGCAACCTTGCCAACCGGGTGCTTTCTTTTGCATACAAACATTGGGATGGGCAGGTTCCTGATCCGGGAGAGTTGACTGAGGTCGATAAGCAGCTCTTAGCCCAGATAGAAACAGGATTTGAAAAGGTGGGCAATGAGCTGGAAGCTGTCAGGCTGCGGGCTGCGCTGGGTGAAGCCATGGGGCTTGCGACAGAAGTCAACCGCTACCTGGATGCCACTGCCCCCTGGCAGGCGGTAAAAATTGACAAACAGATTGCCGGCAGGGCAATTTTCACTGCGATCAATGCCATCAATATGCTCAAGGTTATGCTCGCTCCCTTCCTGCCTTTTACCAGCCAGAAGCTGCACGAGATCCTGGGTTTCGATGGGCAATTATTCGGTTCCCAGTATGTCCAGTCAATTGAAGATGGGTTGGGTGAGCACAGCGGCCTTCGATATAACCCTGCTGGAGCAGTAGGCGAGTGGAAACGGGTTCCCGTGCCGGCCGGGCATACCCTCCGGCAGCCGCAGCCGTTGTTCAAGAAACTGGAGCCAAAGATCATTGAGGAAGAACGGGCAAAATTGGGGGAACCAGCCTGAAATCTGTTTACCTTTACGGTATTCTATGCCGATTGGAGCACAGGTATCCTTTTTGGTTTGGATAACCCTTGAATGTATAGATTTTCTGTATGGGATTTCTCTGCAACCAGGTAGAATGAGGGCAGAGGAGGAGTAATAATTCATGGAATTGATTTTATCTGCAATTGCAGCCGCTGGCCTGGTTGGTGCAGCTGACCAGTATCTCTGTCTGCTGCTTGTGTCCATTGCCGGCAAGGTTGGCTGGATTCAACTGGCTGCCCCGATGGATTTCCTTGCATCCTGGTGGTTCATTGCGATTTCAGCCATTTTTTGGCTGGTTTCTTTGGCTCCAGCCTATGCTTCACTGCTTTCACCGGGCATCATGAACGTTATCAATGCAATCCAGAATTTCCTATCTGGTTTTCTGGTGCCGCTATCCTCAGCGCTTGTCGCCCTGGCATCCCTGGGAGTCATCACTTCCTTCAATCCCGAATTACAGGAGGTGCTTGAATCGTTGCAGATCTTCAACCCGGAAGGCAACCTGGGCGCGACCGGTTGGGCGGTAACCGGGGCAAGTGCGATGGTTGGTCTCTCTGTTACCGGCATTAAGGCAGTACTGAAACCGGTAATGAGCGCTGCCACAGGCACAACCGGCCACCTGGCAGCCCCCATATATATTACTATTGAAAACATCCTGTCCATTGTCTTGATGGTAGGTGCCTACCTGTTAACTCAGGTGGAGCCCTGGCTGCTGATCGTACTGCTGGCTGTGGTGCTGATCTTAATCGCGATTACCTTTATCTATGCCCTTACCCAGATGTTCCGGCTGAAAAGAGGTATCGGCAAGGTGCTGCAATATGCCCAGACAGAACCGAAAGCCGGGCTGGCAATCGTGGCAGAATTCTTTGTTTGGGGTTCCGGCTGGCTGGCCTGGAAAGGCTGGGGGAGAGGGGTCCTGATGCTCCTGTTATGGGTGCTCTGGGTCGCATTCTTTATTGGAATGCAGGGTTTGGTGATGGCAATTTTCGCTTTCCTGCCGCCTGCAATCCCATTTATTTCCTTTGGGGCAGGCGCCTTAATGGTGCTGTTATTCCTGTCGATCGGTTTGGGCACATCCAAAGCGCTGATGCGGTTTGTAGAAGGGCAAATGGCACTTCCTGTTGCAGTAAAGAGTTGATAAGCAAATTCTGTTAAAAGGAAAAAGCCCCTGGAAGAAAAGACCAGGGGCTTGTGGTTTTATCGCAGGTTGACCGGTTGTCCGGATGTTTGTTCCAGTTTGTGTTTCTTCCGCTTGGCTTTACGCAGCTTGGCTTCCCTGTGTGCAATATCTTGCTTTGACAATTCACGGCCAGTTGTGTATGTGAAACCTAAAAATGCTGCAAACAAAACGGTCGCCAAGAAAAACACAAACAAGTCATACAATGAAAAAGTCCCAAATTTGAAGGTGAAAGTTTTCACCTCAGGGATGAAGAACAGGAATGCGTTAATCAGGATAGCTATTACCCGCATCTCAGTCGGTCCCAGTTTCAGGAAAGAGATCCTGAACACTCCGTTCACGTAGGTTGCTATGTAAGTAAGAATAGAGAGCAGCAGGTAGCTGATTAAGAACAAGGTTGCTATCCTGAAATCAATATATGGTGATAACCCCAACCCAAGGAAGATCAGCACTTCACTGATGGCATCAATAGTGTGGTCAATAAAAAACCCATAGCGTGGCCGTTCAATCTGGCGGTAACGTGCCAGGGTACCATCCAGGCTGTCGCCAAACCAGTTCAGGATAAAGCCGAAACTTGCAAGCCACAAAAATGCGGGGTGAATATTAGTTAATAGATAACTGACAAATATCAGGACTGTCGCCAGCAATCCGGTTCCGGTAAGTAAGTCCGGGGTCACCCAGGCTGGCATCTTCTTTGCCATCCAGGCCAGGGCCGGCCTTTCGAGGGGGCCAAGCAGGATATTATTAATACGTTCGGGGCTTTTCTCAATGGGGGATTTGGATAAAGAAGGTGCGCTCATAAATCATCCTGTTCTATTATGGCATTGTACCAGATAAATCCGGCCAAACGGGGTAAAACATATTCCATTGTTCGGGGTGTTTCCGGACCAACTGCTCCACTTCTTGCAAAATAACCTCGGTATTTCCAGTTAATTCACGATTGAGGTTCGGATTGCGCTGCATGGGCAATGGTTCAGTTGCAGTGATTTGGTAATTCCCTTTTAGATCTGAAATACAGGCACAGACGGCGACAATTGCGTTATGCTTTAGTGCCAGCCTTACCGGGGTAATAGGTACCTTGGCCGGATGGCCGAAAAAATTTGGGACATAATTGGAATCCATCATCGGCCGGTCCACACCAGTGATTACGATCCCGCCTTCCTGCAGCCGTTCGCTGGCAGTACGGAGATTATTAAATGTAGAAGGCAACACTTCAATCCCTACGTCCTGCCTGATCTTATTGTGCAGGCGGTAACCTGATGGGGGCTGCGGGTAGCTGATGATGCTAAATTTCACCCCGCCCAATGCCAGCGCGATGCCAGCCATATCGATGCTTCCCAGGTGCGGCACTGCAATCAGAAGTCCTTGCCCTGCCTGCTTATGAAGTTGCAGCAATGCTTTCAGTTCCGGACAGAAAACGACCTTTTTCCTAATCCTATCATACCGGTAAATGTTATGGTACAGGTCGTACATACAGCGGAGATGGTACTTAAAAACACGGTGGACCTTCCTGTTTAGTTCTGAACTTGTTAATTGAAAGTCATGGACAACCCATTGATTCAATCTAACAGCATTGACAATATCTATTTTCTTCTGGGTGCTGATGAATCCAGCCAGTAAATCCGAAATCCTGTATGCCAGGAAGGGAGGGACTGTTTTGCTGAGAAAAATACCCAGCCCGCCGATAAACGAACTGTTGATAATGGCCGTAAGTTTCATTTCTTCCTAAGGGGAAATTCTGCAGGAATATCGACATGGTACCTTTCCAATAGGCGGATCAGGTTTTCTCTTAATTCTTTTGCCAGGCCAAGATCGATATTCGGTGTAGCTTTCTGACCCTCCCAGGTTTTTTCTGCAATAGTAAAGGCTGCTCCGGGCTTTCCAAGGTTTCTTGCCTTTTGGGTACATTCTCTTAAGATTTTCCCGTCTTCATTCAGCCAGTGAAACACAGTCTCAAGGATAGTAACTGTGTCCAGGGCTATTTCGCCCGCCCCGTGATGCACAACATACTCAGCATTACCTGTCTCCTGCCCGGGAATGATATCGATCAACAATATGGGTAACCCCGCCGCAAGTGATTCAGATACGATCAATCCGCCTGCTTTGGAGATCAGGCAATCGGAAGCCAGCATGAGTTTTGGCATATCGGAAACAAATTCATAAATGTATGCAGGTTTATGCCAGTCTGTCGCCATTAATTGCTTATAAAGCGCTTGATCTTTTCCTGCCACGCATACAAACTGGATGTCATGCCCGCTGTGGTTGAGGGTATTCAATGTTGCCTCCAATTGTTCCACTCTGCGGCTTCCAACTACCAGAAAAGTTGTCTTTCCTTGCTGCCAGCCTAATTCATTGCGTAATGCTTCTTTGTCCGCTGACAGGGTGGAGAATAAAGGCGAGACCGGGATACCGGAGATTTCAATCCTGTCTGGACTGACCCGATTGTTTTGCGCCAGCTCAGATACTTCTTCTGTAGGAACAAAGTATTGGTCAATTTGAGGATGAAACCAGATGCGATGGACTGAAACCAGGTCGGTGACCACCGTATAGATTGGGACCTGGTACCGGTGCAAGGTACGGACAGCGACAAGCGGTGCCTGGTAAAGGGGATAGGTGGTAATAACCGCATCCGGTTGAAATTGCTTCATGATATCCCGCATTACGTCAAAAAGCAGGACAGTCAATGCATTTTCGAGCACTGGGATCAATAACCGGGCATCACTCGTCTCATACCCAACCCGGTAAAGCTCAGGCAGGTTGCGCACGATCCTGTCATAATCTGATTGGCTATCCCTCAAGAAGAAAGGTGCCCGTTTATCGTCCAGCGGGTTGGCAATTTCGACTTTTATTGAAGTGCTGTACCTCTGCTCCAGTGCTCCTTTTACTGCATTGGCTGCACTGCGGTGACCGAAGCCGGCATCAGCGGTTAGAATCAGCACTTTCCTGGTTTTGTTTTCCTGCATGCTGCCTCAGATACTCCAGTAAAACTTCCAGGGCTTTATCGGCAGAAAAAGCCTTGTTTTCCTCCCGGTTTCCGTTCCCCTGGAATTGGAAAGCTTCATTGCCTTCCGGTGTACTCAAACCAACCCAGACCAGGCCAACCGGTTTACCAGGCATACCCCCTCCCGGTCCAGCGATACCGCTGACTGAAACCCCTACTGTCTTTTCCATGGGGAAGCGTTTTTGCATCTTCCAGCGTACACCATTGGCCATCTCCAGTACAGTTTCCTGGCTGACTGCACCAAACCTGGTCAGGGTGCTCTTGCGCACTCCCAGCAACGTCTCCTTGGCTTCGTAAGAGTAAGCCACAACCCCTGCCAGAAAATATTCCGAAGACCCGGCTATATTTGTGATGCGGTGGGCGATCAAACCACCCGTACATGATTCTGCCAGGCAGAGTTTTAGCCCGGTAGAAATCAAATACCCGCCAACTTGCTTTTCCAGTGTATCAGTCATGAAACCTCAATATGCTCAATTATAATCATCTGGAGCCCTATCTGTGCAACGGACTCCTGGATTATACCCAATTTATGCCTTAGGTCACCCTTGACATGTTCTTGACCCTTAAAAACGGCTGTGTTATGATGTTTTGCAAGGATTTTGAATGAATGATAATATTCATGATGAGGTAAAGAATAACAGGCCGGGGGATCTAAAACCTGAAGAATCAAATGTTGTAAAACCGACACAGAACAAGCTGACAGCATTGTGGGCTAACCTGATCCGGTTTGGGTTGGGGAATTCCGTCATCCGAACGGGAACAGCGGTGTTATCCATTTTGCTGATCCTGGTTGTGGTCTTTGTCATGCTCAACGTAGACTTTCCCAGCCGGGCAGTGTCCTTATCCCTGACAGAGACACCTGCAGCAATTGAACCGGTTGTCACTCCAACATATCCACTTTCAACAGGTGCAGGCGGTCCGCTAAACCCGGAAGCGGATGAATTCGCCGGAATTACAAGGGATGCATCCTTACACACCCTCTTCCCGGTCAAACCCCGTTCTGAAATCACCACCTATACCGTACAGGCTGGGGATACAGTCTTTGGGATTGCTGAAAAATTTAACCTGCGGCCGGAGACTATCCTGTGGGGCAACTCTTATACCCTGGGCGATGACCCGCACCGGCTTTCTCCCGGGCAAGAATTGAATATTATGCCGTCCGATGGTGTTTACTACGAATGGCATGCCGGTGATGGGTTGAATGGGGTTTCGGAAGTTTTTGGTGTTGCCCCGGAAGTGATTGTAAACTGGCCGGGTAACAACCTGAACATGGAAACCATTGGTGATTTTTCCAGTCCGAATATTGAACCCGGCACCTGGCTTTTCGTGCCTGGGGGCACACGGGGATTTGTGACCTGGAGTGCACCAAGGATCAGCAGGGCGGACCCGGCTGTGGCCAAGTACCTTGGCCCTGGTGCATGCGGCACGATCGTAGACGGTCCGGTCGGCTATCAGACTTATGTGTGGCCGACAACAGAACGGTACATATCCGGATACAACTACTCACCTGAAACTAATCATCCAGCCATTGATATTGGCGGCCAGATCGGCAATGCCATTTACGCTGTCGATAACGGGGTTGTGGTTTATGCCGGTTGGAATGATTACGGTTACGGTAACATGATCGTCGTTGATCACGGGTATGGCTGGCAGTCCCTTTATGCCCACCTGGATGCACTGAACGTGGGTTGCGGTTCGTATGTATACCAGGGCGATGTTATTGGGTACCTCGGATCAACTGGAAACTCCAGTGGACCGCATTTACACTTTGAACTGATGAGTGAAACTTACGGAAAAGTAAACCCACTCAACTTCTTGCAGTAAAATTCATTATGGAGCCAGGTTTATCAATGAAGGGTGTATATTATCTTTTAATTTTGATGGTGATTTTTGGTGGTTTACTTACTTCTTGTAGTAGTCAGCCGGAACCTGAGCAGGTACAGGATGGGCTGGTTATTCTGGCGGCTGAATCCTTCCTGGCGGATATTGTCCAGAATGTAGCTGGTGAACAGTCCAGGGTGGAAACCCTTGTTCCAGCTGGATCAGATCCACATAGTTTTCAGGCTACTCCGCAAGATATGGCTCGAATTGAAAAAGCTGACCTGTTTGTGATCAATGGCGGCGGTCTTGAGGAGTGGCTGGAACCACTTATGGGTGATGGTTTTGACACCGTCATTGTGGTAGCCTCAGAAGGTCTTGAACCAGTGATCCGGAAACATGAAGAATTGGAGGTGCATGGGCATGAGGAGGGAGACCCGCATTTCTGGCTTGATCCTAATAATGTGAAGCAGTATGTCAGGAATATCCAGGCAGCTTTGACCAGCGCAGACCCTGCCGGGGAAGCTGCATATGAAGCAAACGCAGCAGGGTACATCAAGCAATTGGAAGAACTAGATTTATGGATCGTGGAGCAAACAGCCCGTATCCCTAAGGAAGCCAGGATCCTGGTTACCAACCACGAAAGCATGGGGTATTTTGCTGACAGGTATGGTTACACAGTTGCAGGCGCGGTTATACCTTCTGTAAGCAGTGGTGCCACATCCTCTGCCGCCGATTTATCTGCGCTGGTCGATAAAATTGAAGAGTATGGCATCAAGGCGATTTTTATTGAAACAGGAGCCAACCCGGATCTCGCCACCCAGATTGCAAGAGAAACAGGTATAACAGTTGTGGATGATATATACACCCACTCTTTAACCGGTCCGGATGGTAATGCACCAACATACATAGAAATGATGAAGTACAATACGTCCCGTATCGTAGACACTCTCAAGTGAAAAGTTGTTCATGAAGCCTGAAAAGATACTGCCAGTTCACGAGCCTGCCCAACTGGAATTAGAAGATGTTTCCGTTTATTACGGAAATTACATTGCCCTGGACGGGATGACTTTAAAAATCCCACACGGCACCTGCCTGGCTGTTGTTGGTCCGAATGGGGCAGGTAAGTCAACCCTCTTTAAAGCACTGGTTGGATTGATCCCTCTGAACCGCGGCAGGGTATTTATCCATGGTCTGCCTTTAGGGCATCACCAGGATTGTGTTGCCTTTGTCCCACAGCGTGAGGATGTTGACTGGAAATTTCCAGTTACGGTCAAAGATGTGGTGATGATGGGCCGGTACCTGCATATCGGGTGGATAAAAAAGCCGGGTTCCCATGATACCGAAGTGGTTGAGCACGCCATGCAGCAACTGGGTATTGCCAACCTGGCAAACCGCTCGATCCAGGAACTTTCCGGCGGACAGCAGCAGCGGGTTTTCCTGGCGCGGGCGGTTGCCCAGGAACCTCATATCCTGCTTCTGGATGAGCCGTTTACCGGTATAGATGTTACTACCCAGGAAGCCACCATGCAGCTGCTGGAAGAAATGCACCGCAATGATATTACTGTAATGGTTTCCACCCACGACCTGAACATGGCCTCTCAGCGCTTTGAAAAAGTGCTGATGCTCAACAAGCGTATGATTGCTTACGGCACACCAGAAGAAGTGTTCACTCCCGAAATGGTGCGTAGCGCATTTGGTGAGCGAGTAATGATGTTGAACGGCGCAATGATCATTGATGAATGCTGCCCACCAGGGGGCAGTGAAGGGGAGCACTCCCATGCTTGATTGGCTGATTACTCCCTTCAGTTATGCCTTCATGCAACGGGCTTTCCTGGCATCGGTTATAGTAGGCGTTTTGTGCGCCATTGTGGGATGTTACGTCGTCCTGCGGTCGATGGCATTCCTTGGTGATGCCCTTGCGCATGCTGTTCTACCAGGAATAGCCATTGCTTACCTCGTCGGTGGAAACCTGACGGTTGGGGCATTAATTACCGCGATTATCGTCTCACTGGGAATCGGGTTCATTTCAAAACAAGGGAACATCCGCGAGGATACTGCCATTGGGATTCTGTTCACAGCAGCATTGTCGCTTGGCATTGTCTTGATCAGCAGCATCCGTTCTTATGCAGTGGACCTCTCGCATATTCTCTTTGGAGATGTGCTGGGCGTCAGCACTGAAGACCTTGTTTTGACTGCATCCATTGCCATTATTATCCTTGTTCTTGTCCTGGTGCTGTACCGCAGGTTCCTGGTTGTCTTGTTTGACCCAATCCTGGCCGTTACCCAGCGGCTGAGGGTTGGTCTGCTTAATACGGTTCTACTTGTGCTCCTGGCGGTTACCATCGTAATTTCACTCCAAACTGTCGGGGTTGCACTGGTTGCAGCCATGCTGGTAACTCCTCCAGCGACAGCCTATCTGCTTACCCGGCGGCTGCCGGCCATGATGCTGCTCTCGGCTTGTTTTGGGGCCTTTTCCAGCCTGGTTGGTTTATATGCCAGCTTTTATGCCAATGTTGCATCGGGAGCCGCAATTGTCTTGACGGCAACCATCGTGTTTACCCTGGTATACCTGTTTTCTCCAAAGAAAGGCATCTTGACATCCTTGTTCCAACGCTGGGCAAGCAGGCAACCGGAGAAAAGCAAGTAAATGGCATCCTCCGGAATCCTGTACATTGTGGCAACACCGATTGGAAACATGCAGGATATCACCTTGCGTGCGATTGAAGTTCTAAAGAATGCCGATGTGATCCTGTGTGAAGAACGCCGGGAGGGCACAACCCTGCTGAAAAGGCTCAACATCGCCAGTAAAGAAATACTGCAAGTGAATGAGCACAATGAGAAGCAAATGCAGCAGGAGGTGCTGGTACACCTGGCAATGGGTAAAAACATTGCCATGATCTCTGACTGCGGCACACCTGTCTTTGCTGATCCAGGGGCTGAAATTATCAAGACAGTAAGCCAGGCAGGATTTAGTGTCGTTCCCATCCCGGGAGTTTCATCCCTGATGGCTGCCCTTTCGATCCTGGATTTCCGGGCAGAGCCGTTTTATTTTGCCGGTTTTTTGCCCCGCCAGGAAAATGAACGGTTAAAGGCATTGTTACGCCTGAAACAATTGAAAATAGCTGTAGTATTGATGGATACCCCTTACCGCCTTGGCAGGATGCTTCAGGACGTGTTGAAAACCCTGGGGGATAAGCAGCGGATTACTCTGGCATTTAATCTGACATTGCCGGATGAGAAGATTTACAGGGGAGAGATTAAGTCAGTCCTGGAACAGGTTGGTGTTAGAAAAGGGGAATTTATCCTTATTCTCCATCCGAATCCGTAGTTTCTTCGTCTACCACAACAAAACTGCCGTGCAGCCCCGCTTCGATGCATTGCTCATTTTCACAGATGATGTCCAACTGAATACCCGTTTGGGGCGCTAAGAATGTACCAGTCTGGGTATCCCCTGCTGGTATCGAAAGCTCATAGTACACATCAAGGGTCTGGTCCTGGTAGGGATTGAAATAAGACTCGGTAAGAATGATCCAGGAGTGTTCCGATTGGGTCATGTTGGTTAACGTGACGGTGATTGACTGACCGGCTGGTACATAAACAATTCCAGGATTAAAACCCTTATCAGTAATTTGGATATCCAGATTGGTGCTGGTCTGCATAGGCGGTGGGGTGCAGCCGGATGCAAGTACCAGCATGAAGGCCAGAATCACTGCAACCAGGATACAGTTAGTGTTCCTCATGGTATTCATCTTAACATAAAATTACCCATTGATAAAATAGAACATATGAGCTATATTGTGTTCATGCAAGCACCGGTGCGGTTTTTATTCCCTGCAATAATTTTTGCCAGCCTGGTTATTGTTTTTGCCACCCGGTTGGTATCGGCAGAGATAGCCGTGCCGGTAAAACATGATGCGGGCTTATCGGGTGAGGATGGCGAAGTCTTCGCAGTAAACACTAGTATTGAGCAATTCGAAACTAAAGGATGTGAATTATCCGCGCAGTTTTCAGTAGAAATCAAGCAGTGGTGCAGTATGATTACCAGCACCTCCTATGCAGCAGGACTGGACCCAAACCTTGTGGCTGCGGTAATACAGATTGAAAGTGCGGGAAATCCGGATGCCTACTCAAACAGCGGAGCAGTAGGGTTGATGCAGGTTATGCCACGCGATGGTCTGGCTGCAAATTTTCATTGCATAAATGGTCCTTGCTTTGCCAGCCGGCCGGCAATGGCTGAATTATTTGATCCGGCCTTCAATATCTCTTACGGAACAGCGATGCTTTCAAGTTTGGTCAATAAAAACCAAAACCTGCGGGATGGGCTGTATGCCTACGGTCCTGCAGGTGTGGGATATTCTTATGCTGATGCAGTGCTTCAGGTGTACCAGTCTTCCATTGGCCCCTGATAGTTCTTACAGGTTAGTTAAATGCGCTCCATGCTGACCACCTGATGTTCCCAGCGGTGCCAGCCCCCAAATTTCTCTTCGATGATACGTTTACCTTCGCCTGGAGACTGCAGCCCTGCCAGTTCAAGGTCTGCATCGACCATAATGCGTACCAGCTCGTGGAAATACACTTTTGGTTCCCAATTCAGCAGCTTTTTGGCTCGTGTAGCGTCAGCCTGCAAGTAGTCAACTTCGGTGGGGCGGTAATAGCGTGGATCGATCTCCACGTACTTTTGCCAGTCCATGCCGACATAGCCAAAGGCTTCATCCAGGAACTGCCGGACAGTATGGGATTCACCGGTACCCAGCACAAAATCATCCGGTGTTTCCTGCTGCAAAATCTTCCACATCGCTTCAACATACTCGGGCGCATAGCCCCAGTCACGTTTAGAATCGAGGTTGCCCAGGAAAAGCTTATCCTGCCGGGATGCTTTGATGGCAGCGAGCGCGCGGGTGATTTTCCTGGTTACAAAAGTCTCACCACGGCGAGGGCTTTCATGGTTGAAGAGAATACCATTGCTGGCGAACATGTTGTAACCTTCCCGGTAATTACGGGTTACCCAGTAAGCATATACCTTTGCGGCGGCGTAAGGTGATCTTGGTTCGAATGCAGTGCTTTCATTTTGCGGAGGTTTTGCCCCTCCGAACATCTCGCTTGATGAGGCCTGGTAAAAGCGGGTAGTTACATGGCTTTTACGGATCGCTTCCAAGATGCGGGTGGTGCCCAATCCGGTTACATCGCCTGTGTATTCGGGCATATCAAAACTGACACGCACATGGCTCTGGGCAGAGAGGTTGTAAATTTCATCCGGCTGGATATTGTAAACAACATCCAGCATGGTTTCAGGAGAGGTGCTGTCTCCGTAATGGAGGTAAAGGTGCACTTTACCGCCATTTCCATGCGGGTCATGGTACAGGTGATCCACCCTGCGGGTGTTGAATGTGCTGGCGCGCCGGATAACGCCATGTACCTCGTACCCTTTCGCCAGCAGGAGTTCTGCCAGGTAGGAACCGTCTTGCCCGGTGATGCCAGTGATGAGTGCTTTCTTCATGATTACCTCCGCTTGACCATCAAGCATCGCAAGTATACCCACTGCCGGGGAACCTGTCAATTAAGAACATGGTGTTAAAATCTGGTACAATCTCGCTTGCACTGAGAAAAGTTATGAAAGCAATCCGTTCTTTCTCCATTCTCCGCTGGCTTGCGTTGATCCTGATTTTCGGGGCAGTGGTCTTGCTGATCCTGGAACTGGTTACCTTTAGCCGAATGCGTGAACGTTTTCCTGCCGGCCAGATTATTGCCGGTGTTCCTGTTGGCGGCCTCACCAGCCAGCAGGCTTCGGACCGGTTGAACCAGGCTTACGGCATACCGGTAGAAATCCGGTTCAGGGATGCTGTTCTTCATTTGAAGCCAAATTCTGTCGGGTTCCAAATGGATATCACCGGCATGCTTACCGCTGCCGACTTGCAGAGGGTCAGCGTTCCCTTCTGGCAAGGGTTCTGGCGGTTCCTCTGGAACCGGACACCGCCTCCTTCGGAAGTGCCTTTACTGGCAAAAGTGGATGAAAACCAGCTTCGGGCATACCTGCAAAACGAGGTAGCATCCCGGTACAATGAATTACCAACCGCGTCGATACCGATTCCAGGCACATCCACTTTCCAGGCTGGCAAGCCCGGCATCGAACTGGACATCGACCGGTCAATTCCGATCATCGCCGATGCATTAGCCTCCGCTGGCAACCGGGTGGTAACCCTGACCTACAAGCAGGTAAGCGCTCCCAGGCCTTCCCTGGATAACCTTCAGGTTTTGATCCAGCAGACGATTGATGCCTCAGGGTATGACGGACTGACTGAAATCTACCTGTATGACCTGACAACCAAGCAGGAAATGTATTTCGCTTACCAGAATGGCGTGAATGTCACACCCGGATTAGCTTTTACCGCAGCCAGCACAATCAAAATCCCGATCATGGTTTCTGTTTACAGGCGGGTATCAGAACCTGTTCCGGCAGATATTGGAGACTTGCTTGAATCCATGATTGTGCGTTCGCATAATGAACCAGCAGATGAATTAATGATGCGGGTAATGGACCAGAACCTTGGACCGATTGTAGTCACGGATGACATGCAGGAAATCGGGATGAAGTCAACTTACATCGCCGGCTACTTCTATGACGGTGCACCGTTATTGCGGATATACTCCACGCCAGCGAATACCCGGACAGACTACAGTACAGATGCGGATGTGTATAACCAGACAACTGCCCTGGAAATGGGTATGCTCCTCAATGATATCTATCAATGTGCTGAGATGGGCGGCGGCACATTGATGGCAGCTTTTGATGGCGCCATTACACAGGGGGAATGCCGGGCAATGATCGATACCCTGAACCGCGACCGGATCGGGGTGCTGCTGCAGGCAGGATTACCGGATGGTACAAAATTCGCGCATAAACACGGCTGGACAAGCCCTCCGCCGGATTATGTCATCAAACAGGTGGCAGATGCTGGGATCGTTTACTCTCCTGGAGGAGACTATGTGATTGCAGTTTTTCAATACCACCCGGTTCAGATCCTTTTTGAACCTGATAACATCCTGCTGGCAGAAATCAGCCGGTCAATTTATAATTACTTTAACTTATCTCCCCAATAGATAAACTAAATCATTTTGCACTGGCTGGTTGGAAACCCTGATTTAGCCTGCCAAAAATTCCGCGTACAAGCAAGAAACCGAGCAGGTTGATACCAGCAATGACCACAAAGGTCATCCTGAAACCGATATTATCCACCAGAGAACCGGATACACTCATGCTGATTGCAGTACCGATGTTTGCGATTGCCATCAGGATTGAGAACATCGAAGCTGCAATGCGTGGATCGGTAAGTTTCATAGACAATGCAAAATATACCGTTTCAAAGTAGCCGTAAGCAAGCCCAAATGCGGTTACCAGGATGAAAGCCAGGCTGGTGGATTGAATAGCGGCAAGTGCGGCAATAGCGGTAAATGAAATGATGATGGCAGTTTGCACCGCTCTCCTCTGGCCGATGCGGTCAACCAGCCTGCCCCCGGTAAGCCCGCCCAGTACTACGCCAACACCCCACATTGTGGTGAATAATCCGGCGGCTGAATAAGAAATTCCAAATTCAAAATCAATGAACGGGTTGATTATCTGGTTTGCGCCGTTGGTTGTAAAAGAATACAACGCACCCAGGGCAGCCAGGCAGATCACCGGGAATTTAGTAAATGCGGAAAAAGCTTTCCACTCAAATTTTCGGTTTTCAGTCCGGCTTATCTCACGCAACAGGAATACCAGGGGTAAAGGCAGCAGGCTCATGCCTGCCAGAAAGTAGAACATGGTCCTCCAGGAGAAGGCATCTACTACCAGGCCGATCACTGCCGATAAGATCACAACCCCAAGCGCCCGCCCGCCGACCATAAAACCCTGAACGGTACCCTGCTCATCTGGCAATGTTGTATCCAGCGCCAGTCCGTCAGTGCAGGTGTCGTAAAGCGCCTGGCCGCTCATGAGAGTAAATGCCAGGGCGGCGTACAACCAGTATTGTTTTCCGGGATCAATCATCGGGACGATGATCAAGCAGATACTCTGGATGACAAGACCAATCACAATATACGGTTTCCGGTGCCCTAACTTGAAGAAATTCACCCTGTCGCTTAACATACCCAGGAAGATCTTCAACACGAATGGGATCATACCGATGGTACCGATCAACCCAATCTGGCTCATGGTCAGGTCGAACGAAATCAGGTAAAGGGCGTTTAATGCTGTGAAATAAGCAACTATTGCCCCCTGGACAAAGTAAAGAAGTGCGAATAATGGGTAGCGAAGCCAGCGTGATTGGGTCATAATGTCCTCCAGTGTCCTTTTTGAGTATAGTATAGTTTTTCAAAACAGTAGCAATAATCAAAAATCTAATCAAAAATCTTGCTTATGGATTGATAAAATTTCATCAGGTATAATAGTTGGAACATATACGGCAGTCTGCGGTGTTGTACAGGCAGCCTATATGCTGGAGGTAAATCATGCTTAAGAAAACAATGAAAGAAATCATCCTGTTCCTGATAGCTGCCGCCCTGCTTGCAGGTTGTTCGTTAGGCGCTCCAAAGGAAACGGAAGATCCGATGGCGATCTATACCCTGGCTGCGGGCACTGTAGCTGCACAGTTGACAGGCACAGCAGCCATGCTGCCTACTTCAACCGAAACCCCTCAGCCAACCGATACCCCCGAACCAACTGCAACCAGTGTCCCGCCGACAGCTACCTTGCCTGCTGTAACACAAGGCACCCCAGCTACCGCAACCGTAACCCAGGCTGCCGGCTGGCCTACCAGTACTTCTGTTTCACAGGTGAGCGGGGATTCAGCAGCCTTCGGTTCGCAAACACCTGTTGATAACACTGTCTTTAGCACTGATGAAGAGATTACATTAATGATCAGCATGATTAACAACGGGTCCACTACCTGGAACACTGAATACACGATGGTCTTCCAAAGCGGTGCCCAGATCGCATTCAACAATGCCACACCTTGCAGCCGTGAAACCACAAAACCAATGGAAACATGTGATTTTTATATTGTTGGTAAAACGCCGATCAACCCTGGGAAATACATTTCCAGGTTCTGGCTGGTGAACCCTCAGGGCGTCAAATTACCTGGCGGGGAAGTGTATTTTAGTTTTGAAGTGAAATAATTCCTAACCAAAGCACAAGACTTATGGACATGTCAACCCCGAACCGTGAAAGCTGGCTGGACCGGCCACTGTCCTCAATATTACCGCGCCTGAACATCCGCACAGGCATCATCTTGCTAATCATGGTCCTGGCTGTGGTAAGCAGGTTTGCGATTCTCGGCGAGAGGACCATGAGCCATGATGAGGTTAACCATGTTGTTCCATCATTTGACCTCTCGCAGGGGCGGGGATACCGGCAGGATCCAGTAACTCACGGTCCTCTCCAGTTTCACCTGATTGCGCTGACTTACTATCTTTTTGGTGACAGCGACTTCACCTCGCGTGTACCTGCCGCTTTGTTCAGCGTGGCAGCTATTGCATTCGTTATGGTAGGGTTCAAACGCTACCTTGGCAATACAGGTTCCTTAATAGCAGGCATACTTTTCCTGATATCACCTTATATGACTTTTTACGGGAGGTATGTCCGCAATGAAGGGTTGATCGAGTTATTCGGGGTAGTGTTACTGTATGGAATATTAAGGTACCTTGAAAAGGGTGATAAACTGTCCCTCTTCCTGGTTACCGGTGCAACTGTTCTGCACTTTACAGCTAAAGAGACGGCATTTATTTACACTGCCGAATTGCTGTTGTTTGCCGGTATTCTCTTCCTGGACAATATCGTACGGATGTCCTGGCCGGACAGGCACAGGAAGAATACCTTTATCACATTTGTTCTCGCTGCCCTGGTCTGCCTGGTTGCGGCTTTGGGGTTTGCTGTGGCCAATGCTGGCAACCCGGTGGCTGCAGCACCGGCAGTTGAGGCAGCAAAGCCGGCGTTTAACCTGCTGCTTTCGGCTGAGATCGTTACATTAGCTGCTGCTCTTGTCCTTGGCATTGCGGCTGTTGTCATTATGGTCATGGGCTTAGGCTGGAAAATCATCAGGGCTCAACGATCTTTCGATATCCTGATCCTGATCCTCTCCCTAGTCCTGCCGCTGCTGAGCGCATTCCCGATCAAGATATTTGGTTTCAACCCGCTTGATTATGAAGGTACTTCCCTGTTGATTTCAGCCGGCTTTGTAACAGTGATGTTCGGAATTTCCATAGCGATAGGGCTCTGGTGGAACAAGCGGCTTTGGGTTTTCCATGCCATATTCTTTTATGGCATTTTTACCCTTTTCTACACGACCTTCTTCACCAATGGGGTGGGCTTTTTCACAGGTCTGGTAGGATCGCTCGGTTACTGGCTTGAACAGCAAGGAGTCAACCGCGGACAGCAGCCCTGGTATTATTATGCTTTTGTCCAGCTGCCGATCTACGAATACCTGGCAGTTCTGGGATCAGCCCTGGCTGTATATTTCGGCATCAAATATAAGAAGTTCAGCCAGGTTGCGGGTCTGCAACCTTGTGAGAAAGAACCGGACCTGCCTTTGCCTGAGTTGCCAGCTGTCTTTGAAGCAACTGAACCTGAAACATTTACAGAAAATCCTGAGGAGCCTGGTATCAGCCCCGAGATAAAGGCTCCAGCCAGGGTTCCAGTACTTGCGTTGCTTTTATTCTGGTCGGTGCTCAGTCTGGCAGCCTATTCACTGGCAGGGGAAAAGATGCCCTGGCTGACAGTGCACATTGCCTTGCCATTGCTGCTTGCAGCCGGCTGGGGGCTGGGTTTCTTATTTGATACAACCCCCTGGAAGGACCTGCAGCGCAACCGGGGATTGCTGAGCATACTGGCAGCTTTCCTGGTTATCGTAAGCCTGTCGGGTATTCTTGGCAGCCTGCTGGGCGCCCAGCCTCCGTTTGCCGGAAAAAGCCTGACGCAGCTTGAATCTACTGCCACATTCCTTTTATCGCTGTTGGGGCTGGCAGGCAGCACTGCCGGGCTTGTGTTCCTGTTAAGGCAGTGGAGCTTCAAGAACTTGCTCAGGCTGGTGGTGTTGGCTTTCTTTGGGGTACTGGCAGTGCTTACCGCAAGGGCTTCCTACCAGGCTTCGTTTGTGAATTATGAATATGCAACCGAGTACCTGGTCTACGCCCATGCCGGCACAGGTCCCAAACAAATTCTCAAACAGGTAGAAGAAATCTCACAGCGGTTGACAAAAGGGTTGGACCTGAAGGTTGCTTACGATAACGATTCCTTGTACCCGTACTGGTGGTATTTACGCCGGTATTCCAACTTACAATACTTTGCTGATCAGCCGACCCGGGACCTCAAAGATGCATCCATCATCCTGGTTGGGGCTGCCAACTACAGCAAACTGGATTCAATCGTCAGGGATAATTTCATCTATTATGATTATGTCCGCTTGTGGTGGCCGATGGAGGATTACAACAACCTTACCCTGAAACAGGTTTGGCAGGATCTCAAAGATCCAAACATGCGTGAGGCAATCTTCCAGATCTGGCTGAACCGGAACTATAAGCCGTATGCCGATTTGAAAGGCCGGGACAACCTGACACTTTCAACCTGGCAGCCTTCCAACCACATCCGGATGTATATCCGTAAAGATATCATTGCCCAGATCTGGGATTTCGGCGCTGCGCCTGTGGTTGCCAGTGAACAGGAAACTGATCCTTATGTAAATGGGACGATCGACTTGCAGCCTGGATTTGTCCTGGAAGGGGCAATCACCTCTGCTGGGCCATTCAATAATCCGCGCGATGTAGCTATAGCTAAAGATGGCAGCTTGTATGTGGCTGATACCTTTAATCAACGGATTATCCATTTCAGCCAATCGGGGGAAGTCTTGAAGCAATGGGGTGCAGCATCCAGCCAGGATGGCGCTGAGCCGGGTACGTTCAGGGAACCCTGGGGAATCGCTGTTGCGGCGGATGGAAGTGTGCTGGTTGCTGATACATGGAACCACCGTATCCAGCGGTTCACGGCAGATGGAAAGTACCTTAATGAATGGGGTTATTTCGGGCAGGCAGAACAACCTGATGCATTCTGGGGACCGCGCGATGTGGCTGTAGACAGCAACAACCGGGTATATGTAACGGACACCGGAAACAAACGGGTGGTGATCTTTAACCTGGATGGCAAATACATAACCCAGTTTGGCACTGCCGGTATGGAAAAGGGAATGCTGGATGAGCCGGTCGGGATTGCAGTTGGTTCAGATGGGAACGTTTATGTTGCTGACACCTGGAATCAGCGGGTGCAGATCTTTATACCTGACAGCACAGGGTCAACATACTCTGCCAGCCTGGAATGGGAAATTGCCGGCTGGTATGGCCAATCAACAGATAATAAGCCTTATCTGGCAGTTGATGCTGTAGGAAATGTATACGTAGGAGACCCTGAGGGTTACCGGGTGTTGGTGTTTGACTCACTCGGAACCTTTAAATACACCTGGGGAGCCTATTCAGCTGGCATTGATGGGTTTGGTCTGGTCAGCGGTGTTGCAGTAGCGCCGGATGGAACCATCTGGGTGTGCGATGCAACCAATAACAGGATTTTGAAATTCTCTCCGCCTGAGTAAATTGAGAAAAAACCGCCATCCGGATTGTGCGAATGGCGGTTTTTGTTTTATTTCGATCTGTTCTTTTCCGGTTTGAACATCAATCCAAGCAGAAAACTTACAACCGAAACGATTAATGCTCCCAGAAATGCCGGCCAGAAACCGCTTACCGCAAACCCAACCTGGAAAAGGTTTCCGATCCAGCCTGCCAGGGCGAATAGCGCTGTGTTGATTAATAAGGTACCCAGTCCCAGGGTCAGGATAAGGAAGGGACATCCCAGGACCATCATCAGTGGTTTCAATGTGGCATTGATTACACCGAAAATGAAAGCCAGGATGAAAATGTTGAGCCAGGTGTTGTTCACCAGGGTGACTCCATTTCCTTCCATAATGGTCAAAGCTGCATACAACGCAACTGCATTGATTGCCAGCCGAATCAGGAATTTTTGCATCTCACACCTCCAAGGTTATTATGCCAGTGTTCAGACTAAATGCAACCTAAATTTTCTGGGGTTTGTTTCAGGGGTATTTCATCCAGATTAATGTGTGCTGGAGGTGGAATCCGTTCTCCAGGAATGCGTTTTTTGCTTCTCCGGCGGGGTAATTGACCGTAACAGGCCTGACAGAAAAGAAATCCTTAAAGAAATACCTGAGCAAGTACCTGATAGTCTCTTCCTGCCCATCAGGGTTTGCACCCAGCCAGAGAAAGTCGGAGTGGTGAGAAGTGGGTTCCCAGGTGGCTACCCCAAGTAAAGCATAGTTCCTGCGCAGCGCCCAATGATGATGGACAATACCGCTGAAAAACCGGTTTACATCCTTCCAGAAGCCTGGTTCAAAGCGGCTGCTGTCAAAGCGGAAATTCCAGGCGATCTCCTCAGGGTAAGTCCGTTCGAGCCAGGTTTTTTGCTGCGGCCAGTCTGAGGTCCGCCTTTGCGTAATTTCATATGGGTCTGGAGGATCAGCAATACCATGGGTTACACTTCTGCTTTGCCAGGTGTCGCGGCGGCAATGTTCCTGGAATCCGATTTTCTGGTACAGGCGCAGGGCGGTGGGATTATCCTCCCTGACCTGCAGCCAGGCATTCCCGGAACCCAGGGATTTTATATGCTGCAGGGCATGCTCGGTCAATGCGCGGCCGATGCCTTTGTTCCTGTGGTCTGGATGGACTGCTACATTTGCTATCAGGTAGTACCATTGGTGCTGAAACAGCTGCGGAATGAGCGAAAGGTTTCCGATAATGCGATGATCCTCTTCCCAAACAAAACCTTGCAATGGGTATGAAACTTGCTCCCTCATTCCTGGGATCCAATCCACAGTTTGGGCGTTGCGGCTGGCTTTCCGTAAACTATTGAGAAAGTCCCTGCCATCTTCGTCCATCGTGGCAGCAAAGCAGAGTTCGATCAGGTTTGCCACAGGCAGGAAATCGTAAGGCGCCTGGATTTCACGGATACAAGGGCGAGATGAGGATTTGCCATCAAGCATACCGGTATTTTACCTCTTATACAACTCTTACACATTATTTTATGATTCTTGATGAACCGCATGCTATAATTTTTATGAGGAAATAAAGTTGGTAGTACCTGATCGTACTGAGGAAAAATTTTATGATGAGATTCGACCGATTTACTGAACGAGCCCAGGAAGCTGCCCAGCGTGCCGCAGAGATTATCCAGCGTTACGGACATAACCAGATCGATACCGAACACATTTTACTGGCTTTGATCGAGCAGCCAGGCGGAGTGGTGACCCAGATTTTGGAGATCCTGAAGGTGGATCCGAATGCTTTGGTGGAACGACTTGATTACATCCTGAGGACCAGCCCAAAAGCAGGCATTTACGGCAGTGGACCCGGGCAGATTTTTATCACTCCGGGTGTCAAACGGATCATTGACCTGGCGAACGAAGAAGCCAGCCGACTTAAAGATGAATACATTTCCACTGAACACCTGTTCCTGGCGGTATTAAGTGAAAAGAATACTCCTTCAGCCAGGCTGCTGGAAGGGGCAGGGCTGACCCGCGAGCGGGTGAATGAAGCGATCGCCCAACTGCGCGGCGGTCAGCGCATCACCGACCCGCAAGCTGAAGTGCGTTTTCGGACCCTGGAAAAGTACTCGCGCGACCTGACTGCGGTTGCCCGGGAAGGCAAATTGGACCCGGTGATTGGGCGTGATAATGAGATCCAGCGTGTGATGCAGATCCTCTCGCGCCGCACCAAGAACAACCCGGTGCTGATAGGTGAAGCCGGCGTCGGGAAAACTGCCATTATTGAAGGCCTGGCGCAGAAAATCGCCAAGAATGATGTTCCCGAGATCTTGAGCGGAAAGAAGGTTGTTGCGCTGGACCTGGGAGCACTGGTTGCCGGCACCCGCTTCAGGGGTGAATTTGAAGAGCGCCTGAAAGCGGCTATCCAGGAAGTCCAAAAGGCAGAAGGCGAGATCATCCTCTTTATTGATGAACTGCATACGGTGGTAGGCGCGGGGGCAGCCCAAGGAGCATTGGATGCTTCCAATATGCTCAAACCTGCCCTGGCGCGCGGAGAGCTGCAGTGTGTGGGTGCCACCACCTTGGATGAATACCACAAGCATATTGAAAAAGATTCTGCCTTAGAACGGCGTTTCGCACCGGTTTATGTGGAAGAGCCAAGTGTGGAAGATACAATCAAAATGCTACACGGCATCCGTGATAGGTATGAAGCCCACCACAAAGTGCGGTTCTCAGATGAAGCATTGACAGCCGCTGCGCAGTTATCTTCACGGTATGTGACCGACAGGCATCTGCCTGATAAAGCCATCGATCTGATGGATGAAGCAGCTGCCAAGCTGAGGGTAGCCCTGTATTCACTGCCCGACGACTTGAAGGAAATGAAAAGCGAGCTTGATCTCCTGGTGGCTGAGGAAGAGCAAGCCGGTCTGGAACGCGATTATGAACGGGCTGCCCGCAAGAAGGCGGAACGGCTGCGCATAGAAGGTGAATTCAAGCAGCTGCGGGATAAATGGGAAGAAGAACATAAACTGGACGAGGTGGTAGATGTTGATGATATCGCCCAGGTGGTTGCCCAGTGGACCGGGATCCCTGTTTCACAAATGATGGAATCGGAATCAGAGCGGCTGCTTCACATGGAAGACAGGCTGCATGAGCGCATCATTGGACAGGAGGAAGCTATTTCCGCCATCGCCGATGCAATCCGCCGCGCCCGTTCAGGGTTAAAAGACCCGCGCCGTCCAATCGGGTCCTTCATCTTTATCGGTCCATCCGGTGTTGGGAAGACTGAACTGGCAAAAGCCCTGGCTGAATTCATGTTTGATGATGAAGATGCCATGGTCAGGCTGGACATGAGCGAGTACCGCGAGCAGCATACGGTGTCTCGCTTGTTTGGGGCGCCTCCAGGCTATGTAGGTTATGAAGAGGGCGGCCAGCTGACTGAAGCGGTGCGACGGCGTCCATACCGGGTTATCCTTTTCGATGAGATTGAAAAAGCACATCCTGAGGTCTGGAATGCATTGCTTCAGATCCTGGATGATGGACGGCTTACTGACGGGCAGGGGCAGGTAGTTGATTTCCGCAATACCGTGCTAATAATGACCAGCAACCTGGGCACCGAATTCGTCCGAAAGGGCGGAACACTGGGCTTCTTGCAAACTTCATCAAATGGTGAAGACCGGCAGGAGCACGAGAAGATCGATAAGGCGCTCAAGAGCACATTCCGGCCTGAGTTCCTTAATCGGGTGGATGAGATCATCATGTTCTCGCCATTATCCCTGGAGGATATGCGCAAGATCGTTGTGCTGCAGATGACCGAAGTCCAAACAAGGTTGTCCGAACACGGGTTGAAAGTAGAACTGAGCGAGGAAGCGCGTGACTGGCTGGCTGAGACCGGGTATGATCCTGCCTTTGGCGCCAGGCCTCTGCGGCGTGTACTGCAAAAGCATATCGAAAGCCCGTTGTCAATCAAACTACTGGCTGGAGAATACACCAGTGGCGATGAAATCCTGGTAACGGTGGATGAAAACAGACAATTGAAATTTACCCGAAAAGAAAAGTAAAAGTCGATGAGCCGGGTGCAGGAATACTGCCCCGGTTTTTTTCTTTTTGCGCGTCTGATATACTAATAATATGCACGCCGACCCCCAAGAGTTGTTGTCTATCCTGCAAAATGCATACCCATTTCACCTTCTAGGTGAAGCGGAAGCAGGGGAAATATTCAAGCATGCTGCAGTTTACCATTACGAGGTTGGCCAAACCATTTACACCCAGAACCAGTCTGCCACGCGGGTTTACCTGCTTGCCAGCGGCTGCGTGAAACTTCTTAAGAACCAGCATGAGAAAAAGCTGGTGGTGGAGGATGTACAGAGCGGCTGTCTGTTCGGGATGGAGGGGGCGGATAACCAGCGCCGCTGGACCGATGCAGTGGCAGACAGCCCTGTGCTGGTGTTAAGCCTTAACCTGAAACACCTGCAGTTAATCCTGCACGACTATCCTTTATTGGTAGACCCATTTGAGGCATACTATAAGGCTCAAAGGTTAGCGTTAACCAGGTCTTTCACCTGGAAAGAAGTAAATGAGACTTTCTTCTTTGCAGACCACCGTCATCCTGCCGTCCTTTTATGGGCGCTTGCCACACCTGGATTAGCCTGGATAACGGGGGTGATGGCTTGCCTGTTATGGATGAGCAGCACCAGCATTGGCAATATGGCATCCTGGTTTGCCGCCGGGTTGTGGACACTTTTCGCTATTATTTGGGTAGTCTTATTGTGGATCGATTGGGGCAATGATTATTCGATTATTACGAACCGCAGGGTTCTCTTCCAGGAAAAGATCATTTTGCTTTATGACAGCCGCCAGGAAGCCCCCATCAATGCAGTCCTATCTGTCGGCAGAGATACCACTCAAATCGGGAGGATATTCCAGTTTGGCGAGCTATCCGTGCGCACCTATACAGGTGTTATATTGCTGCCTGCCATCCGTAACCCGGAGTTGGTGGCAGAGACCATTTCATACTTGCAGCATCATCACCTGACATCCATCGGCAGGCGGGAGAGGGTCGACCAGATGGCTGCAGCATTACGGCAGCAGCTGTCGGGGGAACAGCCGCTGGCTGCCGAGGAGCTTAAGAAACCGCAAGGCTCTGACCTTGGATTAGCAAAATTCCTGTCTAACCTGGTCATGCTGCGCTTTGAAGAAGACGGAAAGATCACTTACCGCACCCACTGGTTGATCATGCTCAAAAAGCTGATCACGCCGACCCTGGTGCTGGTGTTGTTGCAGCTTATCCTGATCGCACGCCTGACAGGTCTGATCACAATTTTAGACCCAGTCAGCATGCTGATTATCATCGGTATGCTGGACCTGGCTGGTTTATTGTGGTGGATGTACCAGTTCTTTGATTGGCGCAATGATTACTATGTGCTCACCCAAGATCAGATCATGGATGTTTACAAGAAACCGCTAGGAACAGAGGATAAACGGGCTGCGCCGTTGCGTAATATACAATCCATCAACTTTAAACGGAACGGGCTGCTCGGCATCCTGTTAAATTATGGGACAGTTTATATCCTGATCGGGGATAACCAGCTCACCTTCAACAATGTCTTTAACCCTTCGGAGGTGCAGCGCGAAATATTCAACCGTCTGTATGCGATGGAATACAAACAAAAACTGGATGAGGAAAAAGCTGAGCAGCTGCGCATAAGGGAATGGATCGAAGCATATAACCGGGTCTTGCTGGACATGGAAGCTGCACAAACTCAACCAGCGCAGGATGCATTTGAAACAGAACCGGCAACCTCCGAAGAACAGAACAGGGAGAATCAGGGTACAATAGCGCTTGATGAAAATGATGGAGAACATTAGAGGTTGAAATGGCACTGAGAGAAATTGTTCTTGTCCCTGAACCGGTCTTAAGGCGTAAAGCCAACAAAGTGACCACGTTTGATAAAAGTTTTCAGCAGCTGGTGGATGACATGATTGAAACCATGCGTGCCGCCCCTGGAGTAGGACTGGCAGCTCCCCAGGTAGGGATTTCCCAGCGGCTGCTGGTTATGGAATTTGGCGATGAGGAAGATGAAGAAGCGCCAAAGAAACTATTCGTATTTGTTAATCCTGAGATAGTGAAAAGCTCTGAAGAAAAAGTGACGGGAGTAGAAGCCTGCCTTTCTGTGCCTGGAATGGCTGGTGAAGTTGAGCGCCATCAAACCCTGGTAGTGAAAGGCCTCAACCGGTTTGGAAAACCTGTCAAGCACAAGCTGGAGGGTTGGACAGCACGAATTTTCCAGCACGAAAATGATCACCTGGACGGGGTTTTGTTTACTGACCGGGCAATAAAGGTCTGGCAGCCCAGTGAAGAGGAAATAGAGAACATTCACGACTGATATGTACCTGTCCCGTCTCTCGCTCACTAATTTTCGGATTTTTTCCCGCCTGGATATCGATGTACCAAGGCAGGTAACTTTGCTAGTTGGTGACAATGGCCAGGGGAAAACCACGGTCCTTGAAGCGGTTTACTTCCTTTCTACCTTTACCTCTTTCCAGGCATCTTTCGACAGGCAGCTGATTAGTTTTTCTGCCAGCGCTGAACCCCTGGCGGTGGCGCGGATAGTGGCTGAATTCATCCGGGCAGACCAGCCCCAAAAAATGGAAATCCGTATCATCCAGGAATCCAACGGGAATGGCGGGCTGCGAAGTCGCAAAGAGATCCTGGTAAACAATATCAAGCGCTCAGCTCAGGAAAGTGTTGGTTTTTTTAATTCTGTACTCTTCTTACCCCAGATGATGCGAATCCTGGAAGGCGGACCTGATGAGCGGCGCAGATATCTAAACCTGATGATCTCACAGGCAATTCCAGGGTATGCACAGGCATTGAGCGATTACCACCAGGCGGTCACGCAGCGCAATGCGCTCCTCAAACAGTTGGGTGAAAGGGGAGGGGATCCAGACCAGCTGATTTACTGGGATGAATTGATCAGCCGGAGGGGAGCCCAGATTATGCAGGCCCGTATTCGCACGATCAAAGAAATTGAAAAGATCGCCTCCCAGCTTCATCTCACCCTGACCCAAAACCAGGAAGTTTTACGGCTCTCATACCAGCCAGCCTATGATCCGGCCAGCCTGGAGAGTAGCCAGGCAGCCTTGCCGATGGCTGTTGACATCGACCGCGAGAATTTCAGCCTGGAAGAAATCTCCAGCGGGATGATGAACCGCCTGAACAAGATCCGACATGAGGAAATTACCCGCGGAACTACCACCATCGGGCCGCACCGTGATGAAATGCGGGTGTTGAGTAACCGGATCGACCTCAGTGATTATGGGTCGCGTGGACAGGTGCGGACAGCTTTGCTGGCTTTGAAATTGGCTGAAGTGCAGTGGCTGTACCAGAAAGCAGGATCCTGGCCGGTGCTGCTTTTAGACGAAACAGTGGCAGAA
>ENA-UPTA01000585-UPTA01000585.1-activated-sludge-metagenome-genome-assembly--contig:-NODE-585-length-42356-cov-6.828491_pt1 | contig 42356 bp, 32 predicted proteins | sample MGYA00238184_ERZ773361 | MGnify/ENA primary metagenome ERZ773361 (study PRJEB29100, sample SAMN05720205) | activated sludge metagenome | isolation source: anaerobic digester from wastewater... | reverse complement strand
AATCCGCAATTAAAAGGACACCCCCGGCTTGTCTGCCCGATATCCAGAACCCGCAGGCTGTTCTGCAAATACATATCCTTATGGATATATTTTTCCACATCCACAAGCTCCCAGGGGGTCGGGAGCAAGGTTTCCACGTCCAAAAGAGGCCGCGGAGGCGTCTTAATCGCGGCCCGCCCGTCTGAATAAAGCAGTCCGCGTACCTGCTTTAAACTCTGTTTATGCTCCAGGGCCTGGACTGTTTCCAGGAATGTTTGGTCGCCTTCCCCCACGATCACGATATCAACATTCTCGTTTTCCAGGGTTTGCTCCGGCATGACCGAAGGGTGGCATCCGCCCCAGATAATCGGGACCTTGCCGTCCGTCAACTGCCGCACCAGGCGGGCGAGGTGCAGCGCGTGGCGCACCTGGGTCCCGGTCATCGTCGAAATCCCGACACAAATCAAATCGGAGGAAATATAATGCCTGAGATCATCGATCGTCAGCGGCATGGTGCGCTGATCCAGAAGGGTCACGGCATAGCCGGCCTTTACAATCGGGGCCGCCACCGTCAAAAGGGCATGCGGAGGCGCGATGGTAGACCCGAAATCCATTCCTGTTTTCGGATACAGCAGCAATACCTGCGGTTTAAGAGCGTTTTTGATCATTCAAACCTTATGGTTCCCAATTAAAGATATAAATCCCAGAGCAGGCTCTGGACTCAATGAACCGCAGCAAGCTGCGGGATATGAAACCAGCATCCTTCGGCTCGTTCGCTTGGGCTCTCTCTCCTGAAGGATCAATTCGCATTTCTAATTTACACTCCCTTAAGGTCGTGTAAATTAAATGCTCATTGAATAAAAAAACTCTGACGGGACATCAGAGCAGGTTGTCTTTATCTCAAAATATAAGTATCGACGACTCAGAAAACATGCTGTAATTTGTCATTCCCCAATCAAGGCGTATTTTAAAATATTACCCAAAGGCAACGTTATTATATTAACCAATGCACCGAAGCGCAATAAAAAATAATCATATCTTTGCAAACGCCTGCCGGAAATTCGGGCCTCCAGCGGCCACGGCGCTTGGCGGCTTCTTCTCTTCCTTTATGTGGTCCTGAACCCACTCAAAGAAAAAAAGCCCGGAAAAAAGGACAAAACAAACGCTGTATATGACAAAAATCACGCTGGAACGGACCGTGTGGTCTTTGCTCAAACGAGAAGATTTATAAAAAACATACATCAACAACGGCAAATACGATAAGACCGCCGCGGAAAAAAACAGCAGCAGGCCGCCGGCGATGATGTCCTGCCCCTGAACCGAAATCGCCCGAACCTTAAGCCAGTGGTAGGCGAAAAAAATCGAAAACAATAATATCGCGGCCCCGTAAGAGACAAACATCCCGGTCAGACATACGCCTTCTTCTTTATACCGCCAAGGCTGCTTCAGCATGAGATAAATGCCGACCGGGCAATACGTGAGGACCGAAAACCAGAACAGGATCACCGAAAGCGTGGAAAGAATATCAAAAGGGTTCACCCCCGTCTGCTGAAATTGCAGCCAGTTAAACGTGTAGGCGATTCCCAGAATCAGCAGGCAAATTCCGTAAATGACCAAGACCACTTGAACCCGGGATTTCTTGCGCTCTTCCGACAGGGCTTCTTCGTGGATATTAAAAATGCCCTTCTGCCGGGCTTTTTCAAATTTGACGATAGGAGGATTCTTAACCAGCAGATAAAAGGTCGAGGGGACATAGGCCAAGACTCCCGCCCAAAAACTGATGATAAAAAGCCCGACACAAATTTGAAAGAATATAACCACCGTGCATGCCTGTTATCGTTTTAACCGCTTTTCAGCAGCTGAAGAGCGCGCTTGAACATCGCGTACCCCTCATCGTTAATAATAAAACCCAGCTCTTTCTGGCCGGACTCGTTCACCCGCTCGCCGGTGCGTCCGATCACCTTATAAATAATGATCGGGACGTCTTTTAACCGGGGTGTCTGTTTGAGGCTTTCCGCCAGGTCTTCCGCGTTGATCTCCCCGAACGAATGCTTCATAATCAGGACATCCGGCGTATAGCGCTCCAGTTCCTCCCGGCAATCACTGACCGTGACGACCACATCCGCTTCAAAACCGCATTTGGAAAAAAGCGACTGAAGTTCCCGGAAGACAAGCGGGTCATTTTCCAGGATCAGGATACTTTTCCGGTCTCCGGATTTTTTTTCTTTTTTTTCTTTCGCCACCGCGGCCTTCTTGATTATCGCCCCCGGGGAAGATTCTATTTCTATATCGGCGGCCCGCACGTTCACTATCTGGTCATCCACAATGGCCTCAGACGTGGCATCCAGGACCGACCGCCGCGATCGCTCCGGCGGAGCCTCTTCTCCTGTGCCGCTTCCCGCCCTCCGGGACAGGGTGAGTTCAATCCTTTCAAGCAGGTCGTGCATGGTGAACGGTTTTTCCATAAACGAATCCACCTGCAGAATCTCAAAATAATCCCGCATATTGGCCCGGGCGGTCAGGATGACAAAAGGGATATCCTTTCCGAAATCCGTTTTCTTAAGCTCCTTATAAAACTGGTTCCCGTCTTTTTTCGGCATAATCACATCGGAAAGGATCAGGTCAGGGCACACCTCCCGCGCCTTCATGAATCCCTCCTCCCCGTCAACAGCCTGAAAAACCTCATACCCCGCCATCTTCAACTGTTCGGCGATCAGCTTCCGGAGGTCAGCTTCATCCTCGACAACAAGAATTTTCTTAGACGGCATAACTTCCCTTCTAGGCTGAACGCATCGCTCGCGCGACCGTATCCACCAAAATTTTAAAATCAAACGGTTTGGTTAAAAACCCCTGCACTCCGAAAGCCCGGGTGATTTCTTCTATATTATATTCGGAAACAACGACTTTTTCATTATAATCCTGCGGCAAATCCGGATTAATATTCGAGGTCCATTTCGTCTGATCACGATCTTGAAACAATGTTAATTCCCCTAACCCGCTCATCAAAATAATCGGAATATTTTGCGTTGCGGGGTTACTGCGGATAGCCTTGATCAGCTGGTCTCCTTTAATCTGCGGCATCACCAGGTCGGAAATGACCAAATCCGGACGCAGGGAAAAAACCAGATCCCGCCCCTTAATCCCGTCGTACGCCAGATGGACCTCATATCCCTGAGACTGATGCAAGATATCCCCGATAAGCGCCGCTAAATCTTTTTCATCGTCAATAACGACAATCACTTTTTTATCCATCACCCCCTCCTTCTTCTTCCTCTTGCCCGGTCTTTAACGGGAGCCTCACCGTTACCGTTGTCCCTTTCCCCTCCTCACTGTCCACCTCAATACGGCCTTCATGCCGTTCAATAATTTTATATACCAGGCTTAACCCCAGCCCGGTTCCCTCCCCCTGGTCCTTAGTCGTATAAAAGGGTTCAAAAATTCTTTTTACGACCGACGGCGGCATACCACAGCCGGTATCAATCACTTTCATTTCCAAGGTCCGCTGCCCGGCTTTCCCGTCCGTCAGCACGTCGGATTCCAAGGTGATCCCCCCTTCATCCGCAATGGCGTCAATGGCATTGCTTAAAATGTTCAGGACAACCTGGGTGATCAGGACAGGGTCTCCCTCCATCATGACCGGGCCGTCCTCCTGGAAGCGGGTGACGTATTGAATGTTTTTCATAATGGATTTCTTTTTGGCAAAATCCAGAGCCTTGAGAAGCATGTCCTTAAAATCAAACCGTACAATTCTCATCTCGGACTGGCGGGAAAAAGACAGGAGGTCCCCCACGACCTTATTCGCCCGGTTCACGGCGTCTTTCACCATTTTAAGCCGTTCTTTCAATTCCGGCCGGAGGTCCGGCTGGATCATCTCAAACGATTCAATGCTCAGCGCTATAATCGCCAGGGGGTTCTTGATCTCATGCGCGACCCCTGCGGACAACTGCCCGACAGCCGACATCTTTTCTGACTGCAAAAGCTGTTCCTGCGTTTCGCGGAGCTCTTGGTTCACCTTGGCCAAATCTTGGAACAAGTGTTTTTTGAGCTCATCCTCCTTTTTCCGGTCGGAGATATCCGTTGAAATCCCCAGCACGCCGATGACCTCATCTTTATTGTTGATCAGCGGGACCTTGCTGGACAGCAGATAAACCGGCTGGCCGCCATGTATATGCTTGGTTTCTTCAAAATCAATAATCGCTTTCCTCTGCAGGACGACTTTCTGATCAGTTTCACGAGAATACTGGGCCTCCTCCGGTTCCCAGGGGAGGTCTGCGTCCGTCTTACCGATGATATTTTCCGGGGCGCTTAAGCCGGCTTTCTGCGCATAAGAGATATTACAGCCGAAGTATTTTCCGTTAACATCTTTCCAGTAAACATCGCAGGGAATCCGTGCGAGCAGATTCGCGAACAGGTCTTTCTGGCTCTTCAACTGGCCTTCCATCTGCCGCCGGGCCGTAACATCGATGGCGTATTCAATCACATGGGAAACATCCCCTTGGGCGTCAAGCATCGGGGTGCCCACCACCTCAAAAATTTTCATGGTTCCGTCTGCTGTGCAGTGCACCTGTTCGGCCGTAGAATCTTTTTTCGATGCCCGGACAATCTCCAACAGGCAAGAAGCCCCCTCTTCCGGGGAAACGGAATCCTGTTGCGTTAACAACGAAGAAAATTCGTCTTCCTTATACGCTTGAGCCGCCTTATTGGACAATACGAGCCTGCGGGTCTTCACATCAAACACATACAGAGGATAATGGAAAGAATTAATGATGGCGGTCAGAAATGCGTTTTGGGTCGTAATGGCCTCCTCGGTCTTAATCCATTCCGTCACATCATCATAAATAGCTACAATTTCTGTTTCAGACAATTTGTACACATTGTTCTGCCCCCACATGCGCAACCGCCTGTCATCATAAAGCGACAATAAAGTCTCCGGGACACCGGTTCGATAGACCCGTTGAAAAACCGCAAAAAGGCCGAAGGCTTCAACCCCGGGGAAAGCGTCCCTGACGCTTTTATGATAAAATTCCGCCTGCGTTCCGCCGGTAATGATTTCTGCCGCGTGGTTATATTCCTGAAAAAGGAAATCCTCCCCTCCCTGCACCACTTTATAAACGGCCATGGCGGACGGCATGTTGGTAAACAGCTGCTCGTATTTCCTTTTGCTTTGGTTGACCTCCCAGTTGAGAATAAACAGCTTCCCCATGGTCAGGATAACCACAACCAGAAGGACTCCCAGCGTAATCAGCCAGAGGCCATGCTGGTCAAATAAATTACGTAACGTCACCTTCCCGTACCCCGCATAGATCCCGACCCCGAATTTGCGCATCAGGGCGTGCACCGACTCATAGTTTAAGGGTGTGACCCAGCCGCTGTACTCACCCCGGACCACGGCATAATCATCTGTTTCCATGCCCAACAACACCATCACAACGTCTTTCGCGATTTTTTCATCCGTGTGCCGCACCTTGGCCAGCGGCCAGGACGGGTACAAACGAGTAAAGCGAGGCAGTTTGTGCCCGATATCTTGCGTTTTTTGATACTCTTTATGAATCTCCACGTGGGGAACAAACTGTTCGCCCTGCAGGACGGAAACAAGATCCAAATTAATCTTCCCTTCCTTCGCCATGTCTTCAAGCAAGTCCGTCTTGACCATCCCGACGTCAACCTTGCCCGCCAGGACCGCCATCACCACCTCATCCCCGAGGCCCGCGAAATCAACTTTAGAAAAATCCCGGAACGGATCAACGCCTCGGTTCATCAGTTCTTCATATCCGGCCAGCCACCCTCCTAAGGATAAAGGATGGACCGCCATCAGAGATTTGCCTTTTAAATCGGACAATGTCTTGATGTCCTTTCGGTCGGCCCGGATGAACAAGCTCCCCCCATAAGCGATATGAAATTCAGGAGACGACGATTGGCAAAGGGTCGCGATACGGCGGACTCCGTAAAGAATCTCCATATCCACATATAATAACGGATTGATCAAAACGAAATCGACCTGTTGCGTCCGCACAGCCGGAACAACTTCCCGGTAATCCAGGGGAACAATTTCAAACAATGCGTTGGGAATTTTCTGATTCAAGTAATCCGCAGTCGCGTTGAACTGCCGGTAACATTGCGCTTTGCCCCGCGTGGCCAACACCCCAATCTTATACCGCCGGAGGCCCTCCTGCGCCATGGCGCGCCCGCAAGAACATATCCCTCCAAGCACTAAAACCCCGGTCAAGACGCACGCTATTTTTTTATGACCGTGCCTCATTGTTTTATCCAATCTATGCCGGTTAATTGATCTTCCGGCAGGGACATCCCGCGGGCCCGTAACGCCGGCAAATTTAACATTTTATATATTTTAGGCATTCGTTGGACCGGCAGGTGCTCCAGGGGAACGCCGTTGATGAGTTTTAACGCCATAACACCGGCTTCCCGGCCGTGGTCATACCCAGATTCCCCGACGGCACCGAGCATTCCGTATTCAACCGAAAAATTAAAAAATCCCATCACCGGGATATCCGCATGATTCAACGTCCACTGAATAATTTCATGAGGCGGCAGGATTTCTTGTGTCCCCGGCCTTTTCACCGAGTGATAAAGATAAATAAAAAGCGCGTCGGCGTAAACATTATAATATTTGACCCTTTCCTGCCAGGTCGAGAAATCATGAATAATATGATACCCCAAAACCGTAACCCCCTCCGGGTGCTCACGCGTCAGAAAGGCATAGGCCCCCATGGAGTCCGGGCTGGCGTCGCTTAAAACCGCGACTTTTTTAATTTTAGAATCCATCGTTTTTAAGAAAGCCACGGCCTCTTCAAAATGCGGGCGCCCCAAAACCCCGGTTACGTTAACGGCTGGCAGCCCGTATTCTTCCAGGTCGCCGTTGACGCCGCAAAAAACAAAAAACGGGTTGTGCGGGCCGATGAATTGCTGGGTCACGTAAATCTGGGCGTGGTTCCCCACGGTAATCACCACGTCGGGTTTAAATTCGAGGATTTTTTCCCGGATCCGGCGGCCGGATTGTATTTTCCCTTCGACCGAAGGATTGCAAAACGCATCCATGAAGACAGTTTCCAGGGAAAGCGGGCGGTCTTTTAAAACGTCGAGAACACCGCGGGTGACATCTTGCGCCCAGTGGGACTCCTCCCTTCCGCTGTGTACTACTAAGATCCGTTTAACATCCTCCGCCTGACCGCGCGAAACAGGAAAAAACAAGAGAAGAGCGAAAATCAAGAAACTCCACGGAAGGGGAAAAACGGAATTTTTTGGAAAAGACGGAAAACTTTTCATAAAAAACATCCGTATTCTTACCGCGATCTTCTGCCGAACAGATGGCCGCCTTGAAGGATCGGCGACCCCGGCGGGCCGCGCTAAAACTTTTAAAAAACAAGCCGCCCAAAAGTTATTACTCTTTACTAGCTAACAATTTAAATTATTTTTAGTATAACTTCGAAAGAAATGAAGCACAATAAGAATAGTTTTTTTTTAGGCAGGTAATCTCTCTGGCCGACAGCCCTGCCCCCTGGGTCGAGGCCAACTTTGTCTTGAGCTGTTTCAACAAGCGGTGATCAGGTGTTGAATCAATATTTTGAACCCCATGAAGATAAGAACGGCCCCGCCGAATAATTCCAGCTTATTCTTAAACAAGCGGCCCATTTTATGGCCCAGTAAAAAACCCCCGTATGACAAGACAAACGTGACACAACCGATCACAATAACAGGAAAGATAATCGTCAACCGGAGCAACGCAAAACTAAAGCCGACCACCAAGGCGTCGATACTGGTCACCAAGGACAGGCAAATCAGCGTTTTAAAATTGATAATCAGGCATCGTTCTTCCCATTCCTTGATCTTCACCGCCTCATAAATCATTTTTCCCCCAATCCCACACAGCATCGCAAAGGCCAGCCAGTGGTCAACAGGCGCGACATACGGCTGCCAGCGCATCCCGGCCGCCCATCCGGCAACCGGCATCAACATCTGAAACAGGCTGAAGCTGGCGCCAAATTTAAACGCGTTTAAATGCCGTTCTTTCCGGTTCACAACGCCGCAGGCCACAGACACCGCCAGCGCGTCCATAGAAAGCCCGCAGGCAATAATAAATATTTCGCTGAATGTCATAAGGAATCTATGAAGACAACCCTTTCCCCAAGCCCCCAGGCCTCTGAAGAGCCAGTCAAACGCCGCTCAATAAAGACATGGGAAGAGAACTAAAAATATCCCGAAGGAACAACCCTCCGCAATGTTCTTTCTGCTGCCCGGTCAAAATATCCCGAAAACGGCGGGGGCCACCCGCCGGTATAATGACCTGCGTGTCCTGCCAGGCCGGTTCTCCCAAAGGCATCGCGTCCTCCCCGCAGACACGGGTTAAAAACCGCGGGGCCACGGTCACGATCCAAGCTCCGTCCAAAATTCTGGCAAAAGCGATAACGCTCTCCGCGTGCCGGCCGGCCGCCGAGAGCGGGACATACTCCCCCTGCTCAAACACGGCCTTGCGCCGGCACCGTTCCTGTAACACTTTCCGAATCATCCATAATTTAATTTTCCCCGTCTCCTTTTCCGCAAAAAGCTTCTGAAGCCCAGCCTCGGTCTCGCCTGCCCCGGGCGCCTGCTCCACCTCCCGAAGACAGGCTTCCCGGAGGTCAAAATCGACGTCCCGGCGGTTATCCGGATCCACCAGCCCAAGGTCCCACAATTCCGATCCCTGATAAAAATCCGGGACTCCGGGACAGGTCATCTTCAGCAAACATTGGGACAAAGAATTAAAAATGCCATAATGCGCGAGACGCCGCTGGAACGCCCGGAAATCCGGCCAGAACGCGTTCTCCTCCTTCTCATCAAGAAGCCGATCGACAAAATCCAGGCACGCGGACTCATAATCACTGTCCGGCTTGATCCAGGCGGTATGGACTTTCGCTTCCCGCACCGCTTTGATGATATAATTTTTAATCCGTTCTTTAAAAAAAGTCCTGTCCCACGGGTCAAAGGGCAAGGCCCCCAATAAGGTCTGATAAATAAAATATTCATCATTCATGTCCGGGATAGGCTGTCCGGTTTGCTTGTGTTTTTTAGACCGGTTCCATTTCCGCCACCGGTTCAGCGTTTCTTCCCAGGCCTCAGGAATTTCAGACAGGACGTTGATCCTGGCCCGGACATCCTCGCCCCTTTTGGTGTCGTGCGTGGCCGTCGCGTTCATCGCGTGAGGGAACATCCGCTGCCGTTTCCGGTTAAAAGCATGAAATTCGTCTAACGATATCCCGAACAGCCCCGGGTTTCCCCCGACTTCGTTTAAAGAAATCAATTTGTTGTAAGTATAAAACATCGTGTCCTCGAATCCTTTGGCCATGATCGGGGCCGTCAGCTGCTGGAACTTCATGATAAATTGCCAGAAATCATCCTGTTCTTCCGGGTTGAGTTGCGGGATCAGGTCCAGCATGAGAAAACGTTCGATAAAACAAATTTCATACCACAGGCCCGGCGCACTCTTCCCCGCCTTTTCAATGGCCTGGTCAATCACGGTTTTATCCTGTTTAGAAAAAACATCCTGACGGATATACGTCCTGTAAACGGGGAAGAAACTCATCACTTCCACGAGGGCCCGCCGCAGCCCGTAGAGGGTGATATCCCGGCCGTAGCGGTCCCGGCTCGCCACTTTTTTCATCAAATACGCGAGATTGTCAATGTCTCCGGCCATGTGTTTACCGATGATAAGCCGTTTTTTAGACACAACCAGTTGCTCATAAGTCATATCCGGCTTGGCAAACCGGAAGTATATTCTGTTAAACTCTTTTTCATGGGCACGGCAGCAAAACACCCCGTTGACAGCGTTCAAAAAATCATAGCCGGTTGTTCCTGCCACCGGCCAGTCGGCGGGCAAGGTTTCCCCCCGCGAGAGAATTTTCTCCACCGAAAGATAAACCGCGTCTCCGGCCTTCTGCCGGATTCTGCGTAAATACTCCAGCGGATCATAAAGGCCGTCGATATGATCAACGCGCAGGCCATGCACGCGGCCCGCCTCCATCAATTTCAGGATGAACGCGTGTGTGGCCTCGAAAACGTCCGGCTTTTCGACCCGGACGGAAATCAGGTCATTCACCGTGAAAAAGCGGCGGTAATTCAGCTCCTCCGAGGCGACTTTCCAGAAGGAAAAACGGAAACACTGCTCCAGAAGAAGCTCATCCAGGGCCTGGAAGCTGGCCACATCCCCCCGGCAGCCGTTCATCATCCGTATATTCTCGTCCATAAAATCTCTGATCACCGGAACCCCCGTGTAGAGGTCCCAGAGAGAATTCTTCGCGAAAGCCAGTCGGTCATATCCGTCGATTTCTTCCGAAGGCCTTGAGAAGAGGTCTGCTACTCCGCAATATTTGGTCATGGCCTCCGACCCCTTTCCTAAAGCCTCCTCCAGGCGGCCCAACCGGCGCATTAATACTTTTTTATAAGAGGAATAATATAAAGGAAAACTGTGGCCGTAATACCGCAGCTTGAATCCATCCTGCGCATAAGACAGTTGAATTTCCCCCGCTTCCAAGGCTTCAGAATAAAACCGCCCTAAAAACGGCGCCAGGATCCGGCCATGAAGATTCTCATAAATATGCGCCCAATTCACGTCAAAAAAATTGTAGTACAGAGAGTGTTCCCTCTTTTCAAAAACGTCCATCAACAAATGGTTTCCCGGGTCATAGGCCATATGATTGGGAACGATATCCTGAATCCAGGACAATCCATGCTTTTTCACCTGTTCGGAAAGCGCGGCGAAATCCGCTTCCGTTCCCAGTTCCGGATTCAGGCTGTTGGGATCAACGATATCATAGCCGTGGCGGCTCCCGTTTCTGGCTTTAAAAATCGGGGAGGCATAGAGGTCGGAAATGCCCAGCCCGGACAGATACGCCAGATGGGCCCGTGCGGCGGAAAAACCAAAGGAAGGCTTAAACTGAATTCTGTACGTCGCCACAGGAATATGCCGGGAAACGGGAACATCAGGCTTCATGAAGACACCTCCTGCATTTTTTCACCCTTCTTTCGTCTTTCATAAAGGACGAATTGCCAGGGCCGCAAGACCATGGGCTCATGCCCGGCCGCGAGGGTATCGGCGGCTAAAGACCCCGGCCCCTGCCAAACAGCCTCAGAAGAATCCAGCCGCTTATAAAAAAGCCCGCCGCCAACTTCTTTGGGAGAAACGCGTTCTTCCCGGGCGGAAAAATTCATAAAACAGACCACCCGACTTTCCCGGGAACTTCGCACAAGCTGAAAGACGCGCCCGGCGATGCAAAAAACAGACACCGCATTTTTGTCGCATGCACGCAAAGCCGGCACGGTTTTGCGCAGCTGAATCAGCCGCTGATAAAACCGAAACATGACGGCATGACCGCCTGTCGCAACCGTGTCCCATCGCAGCCGGGACCGCACAAACGTGTCTTCGCTTTGCGGATCGGGGACCTCGTCCTGCCATGGAAAGGCGGCGAACTCCTTTTGCCGCCCTTCCCGCACAGCCCGGATAAGGCCTTCGTCGGAATGGCTGACGAAATACTGAAACGGCGCTTCCTCCGCGTATTCCTCCCCCATAAAAAAAAGCGGGATATACGGGGCGGCGCACACCGCTCCCGCGGCGAGTTTGGACGCTTCAAAAGAAGCCATGTGGCATAACCGCTCTCCCTTCATCCGGTTGCCCACCTGGTCATGATTCTGCGTAAAAACGACAAATTTGTCCCCGGGGATATCCCGGGACGAACTCCCGAAATATTGCTTACGGAAAGCAGAATATTTCCAGGAATACACAAAGCCCTCCTGATACGCCTTCCTCAGGTCTTCCGGATGTCCGAAATCGCCGTAATAACCGGCTGCCTCCCCGGTCACCAGCGCATGCAGGGCGTGATGGAAATCATCGCACCACTGCGCGTGCATGCCGCAGCCGTGCGATCCCATGTCCGTGACAAGGCGGACGTCGTTCAAATCGCTCTCCGCGATCAGATAAAACGTCCGGCCGGCCCGGGCGGAGAAGGCGTCAACATGTTCGCGGATTTCCCGGAGAATCGGTTTAGCGCTGCGGTCATAAATCCCGTGAACCGCGTCCAGGCGCAGGGCGTCCACATGAAATTCCCGAAACCAGTAAAGGGCGTTACGGACAAAATAATTCCGCACTCCGTCGCTGTATTCCCCGTCAAAATTGACGGCCTCCCCCCAGGGCGTCTGATAGCGCCCGGTAAAATAAGGCCCGAACTGCCCCAGGTAATTCCCTTCGGGGCCGAGGTGATTATAGACCACATCGAGGATAACAGCCAGGCCCCGGGCGTGGCACGCGTCCACAAAACGCTTCAAACCATCGGGCCCGCCGTAACTGGACTGCACGGCAAACGGATAAACCCCGTCGTACCCCCAATTCCGTTCTCCCGGGAACGGCGCGACCGGCATAATCTCGACGGCATTAATCCCCAAATTGAGCAGATGCGGCAGATGGTAAAGGGCACCGTCAAACGTGCCTTCTTCGGAAAACGCTCCGATATGCAATTCATAAATAAGCATCTCCTGCAACGGAACAGGCCTCCAGCCCGCGTCATGCCAAGGGAACCCCGCGTGGTCCCATACCGCGGACGGGCCGTGGACGCCCTGAGGCTGGTAAAAAGAAGCCGGATCCGGCCAGGCCTGATCCTGATTCAGAAGATATTTGTAACACGCACCCGGGGACACCCCGTCGACGGTCACGGCCCAGTACCCCTGGTCTTCCTGAGCCATGGGAATGATTTCCTCCTCCGGGGCGGTCAGCAACACGCTGACACAACTCCGCTGCGGAGCCCAGACCCGGAACAGGCACCGGCCTGCCCCCTGATATAAAGCACCGATGTCCACGTTTTAAACACTCCTTTTAAAAAAAAGCACGGCTAAAGGCGGGATCACAAGAGACAAAGAAAAATATTTTCCCTGCAGAGGAACCGGGGCCGCTTCCTGGCCGCCGAGATTCCCGTGGCCGCTGCCCCCGTATTCTTGCGCATCACTGTTTAAAACTTCCCTCCAAAATCCGCCCATCGGGATACCCACCTTATAATTATCCCGGGGAACGGGCGTGAAGTTGCACACCACAAGGACCGGCTCCGTCCCCTCGTCCCCTTTCCGCAAGAAACTGATCACCCCGCGTTCCCAGTCAAGGCAGTTCACCCATTCAAACCCGGCCGGAGAGAAATCATTGTGAAACAGCGCCGGTTCGGTTTTGTAAAAATAATTCAGTTCCTTAACCCATCGCTGGAGCTGCTGATGCGGCGCCACTTCACACAAGGCCCAGTCCAGCGCTTCCTCGTGGTTCCATTCCTTGCGCTGCCCGAACTCCCCGCCCATAAACAACAATTTCTTCCCGGGATGGCCGGTCATGTACCCGTACAACACCCGCAAATGGGCGAACTTCTGCCAGTCGTCCCCGGGCATTTTCTCCAGCATGGACCTTTTTCCGTGAACGACTTCATCATGCGAAAAAGCCAGGATAAAATTCTCGCTGAAGGCATACATCATGCTGAACGTCAACTGGTGATGATGGTATTTCCTGAATAACGGGTCCTTGCTGAAATACAGCAAGGTGTCGTGCATCCACCCCATGTTCCATTTCAAACCGAAGCCCAGGCCTCCGACCCAGACCGGGCGGGACACCATCGGCCAGGCCGTGGACTCCTCCGCGATGACCTGTGTGTCCGGATAATGCTTATAGACCTCCACGTTAAGCCGCTTAATAAAATCAATGGCTTCGATGTTCTCCTTCCCGCCGTACTGATTGGGGATCCACGCCCCTTCCGGGCGGGAATAATCCAGATACAGCATGGAAGCCACGGCGTCAACCCGCAGCATATCGGCATGATACCTGTCCAGCCAAAACAGGGCGCTGCTGATCAGGAAACTCCTGGTTTCATTCCGGCCGTAATTAAATATAAAACTCTTCCAGTCCGGGTGAAACCCTTGCCGCGGGTCGGCATGTTCGAAAAGATTCGTGCCATCGAAAAAAGCCAGGCCATGGCCGTCGGACGGGAAATGGGATGGGACCCAGTCCAGGATCACGCCCAAGCCGTTTTGATGCAAACAGTCTATCAAAAACATCAAATCCTGGGGAGGCCCATACCGGCTTGTCGGCGCAAAATACCCGACGGTCTGATACCCCCATGACCCGTAAAAAGGATGCTCCATAAGCGGCAGGAACTCGACGTGCGTGAAATTCATGTCCTTCAAATAACGGACCAACAGTTCAGCTGTTTCCCGATAGCTGAAAAACCGGTTGTTTTCCTGCGGCACGCGCCGCCAGGAACCCAAATGCATTTCGTAAACCGCAATCGGCGCTTTAAGGGCATTAGCCCGTTCCCGGGCTTTCATCCAACCGCCGTCCTGCCATTGATAATCAAGGCCCCAGACGATAGACGCTGTTCTGGGGGGTATCTCGGAATAAAAAGCAAACGGATCGCGCTTTTCCGTCCGGTAATCGTTAAACTTAGAAACGATACAATATTTATATAACGCGCCCTGCCCGACGCCGGGGACAAACCCTTCCCAGATTCCGGAGCTGTCCCAGCGCGGGGCCAAAGGATGGCTGGATTCGTTCCAGCCGTTAAAATCTCCGATCACCGACACCCGTTGGGCGTTCGGCGCCCACACGGAAAAAAGGGTTCCGGCAATCCCGTTATCCAGGTAAAAATGCGCGCCCAGCTTCTCGTAAAGGCGGACGTGGCTGCCCTCCCGAAACAAATAAATATCGTCTTCCGTCAGCCGGCTCAGCCCATGCTTGACGGCGCCGGCCGGCTGAGGCCCGTTCGCGGGAAAATGGTCCATGACAAAATCCCCCGGGGCACGGCACACTCTGCCGGGCCCCCAAGATACAATTAATGCATGCCTCGCCGATTATTCACCCTGTTGTTATTCCTGGCCAGGATATGACGAATCCCCCGTAACGGGATCAGCACCCAATCCGGGCGGTTATTGAGTTCATAGGCAAGCTCATAAATGGCTTTATCCAACAGGAAAACATCCAGTAAAACATCCCGTTCCGTTTTCTTCCGGGGCAAGACCTGCGTCCCCTCCAGCGCTTCGAAATATGACTTAAGGAATATCTGGCTGACATGGGCATACCAGAAATCGGCACACCACTCGAGAAACGCGGGATCGTCCTCCCGGACCCCCTTCCTCAAAAAAAGCGCCCCGTAAGCGGCATAATGAAATGACCGGAGCATGCCGGCCACGTCCCGCAACGCCGAGCGTTTCAGCCGGCGTTCGCTGATCGACCGCAGCGGCTCTCCCTCAAAATCGATGATAACAAAATCCTTGCCCGTAAAGAGCACCTGCCCCAAATGATAATCACCATGAATACGGATTTTTTTTGCGGAAAATTTTGTCTTGAGAATCCGTCTCAAGCGAGAGTAGATCAGATCTTCCTGCTCAATGACCGGGGCCGCCTCCCGCTGGGTTTCGACAGGAAGACGCGCCACCGTCCTCTTTAACAATTTCATGACGCTGCGGGCCTGGCTGCCCATAGACTGGTAAACGGACCGCTGATAAAGCATCGAAAACGATTCCGGCGTAAAGTCCGGGTTGTCCTCCTCCCGGGACAGGGTTTCGTGCATCTCCCCGGTGCACTTCCCCAGACGTTGCACCATCTGAAGATACAACGTATCAATGAACAACGTGCCCTCCGCTTCACCCGGCGAGGAATCATCGGCCTTCAGGCTTTCCTGCACACGCTCAAGATCGGCTTTTTGCGTTAAAGCTTTCTCATAAAAACGCATGACATGATCCCGGGTATACTGCCAGGCATCCCCCTGATGGGGCGTATACGACTGCAGGAGCCCTAAAGTCATGGTTTTCCCCGACGACAGGGTCCGTTCTATCATTCCGGCAAACGTCGGGATGCAGGAAAACCTGCGGGCGGAAAGATACTTGATCATTTCCACCTCCGGATTCATCCCCCCCTCGACTCTTCGAAAGAGCTTTAAATAAAAAGTGTTGCCGTAAATCACCGAAGTATTGCTCTGCTCCGCCTTCAACAACTGCGGGGCCGGGGGATGGGACGGGTCTCCCAGCATTGCGGAGAACGCTCTCCCGGGCAGAAAACGGATTTCATTCTTGTTGAAACGCACCTTTTTTTTCTGCGCGATCAGCTGCAGGAGCCCGGCCTGAAACCGCTTGTCATAGGTGGCATCGCATAAAACGCCGTCCTCTCCCCGAACCGTCAAAGGGATGATGACACCGGCCGGAAAATCCTTCGACAGCGTCTCCCCGGGAGCGGCGCTTAAATACATGACCGGAAGGAAATAAACCGTTTCCTCCCCTGTCACATACTGGATGTGCAAAAAAAGCAACTGGGCGTTCAGCGAAAAATTCACCAGCGGGATGCGCTCCATCACTCTTAAAGACCGGATCTGAAGCGCTTTCCCGCCAAACCACCGGCAGGTGTTCAGATAGGACGGCAGGATTTCGTTTTCAAACCTGCGAAAATTTCCAGGATCAAAAAGTTCTTCCCAGGAAGAGGAAAGCGTCATCTTTTTCTGCTTTTTATGCTTACGGAGCTCCAAGAGATTCTCGGATTTCTTCAACAGCAGCCAGTAATGGTTATGCGGCCCTAACGTTAAAATGTACGGCGCCTCTTGAATAGGCGGAAAGACATTCTGGCTGAAGACCTCTTCCGGCACGCAGCCGCTGAATTCTTTCAAGTCGATTTCCAGCGACTGGGAAAAACGGGACAGATTAATGACGACGAGAATCCTTTCCGAACGGTAATGCCGGATAAACACAAGAACCTTATGGTTATCCGGGTATAAAAGTTTAATCCCCCCCTGGCTAAAGGCCCGGTATTTACGGCGCATGGCAATAACCCGCTTCATCCACCACAACAGGGACGAAAGGTTTTTTTCCTGCGTTTCCACATTGACGGTTTCATAATGATATTCTGAATCGATGATGACAGGCAGGTAAAGCTGTTGGGGATTCGCCTTCGAAAAACCGGCGTTGCGGTCCGGGGTCCACTGCATCGGGGTCCTCACTCCGTCACGGTCGCCGAGATAATGGTTGTCGCCCATCCCGATCTCGTCTCCGTAATAAATGATCGGCGTCCCGGGCAGCGAAAAAAGCAGAATATTCATCAGTTCCACCTTCTTACGGTCGTTCATCAGGAGCGGCACCAGACGGCGGCGGATCCCCAGGTTCAGACGCGAGCGGTCATCCCGGGCAAAGGCCCGGTACATATAATCCCGTTCCTCGTCTGTGACCATTTCCAGAGTAAGCTCGTCGTGATTGCGCAGGAATATCGCCCACTGGCAGTCCCGGGGAATCCTGGGGGTCTGCTCTAAAATATCAATAATAGGAAACCGGTCTTCCATCTGCACCGCCATATACATCCGGGGCATCAGCGGAAAATGAAAGGCCATATGGCACTCGTCACCCTTTCCGAAATAAGCAACCGCATCCTCCGGCCACTGGTTCGCCTCCGCCAAGAGCATCCGGTTCTTATGCCGGCTTTCCACATGCTTGCGCAGCTTCTTCAGGAAGGCGTAGGTTTCCGGAAGGTTCTCGCAGTTGGTCCCTTCCCGCTCAAACAGGTAAGGCACAGCGTCCAGACGGACGCCATCGACACCGAGCGAAAACCAGAAGTCCGCGACGCGCAGGATCTCTTTCTGCACGTTGGGGTTTTCAAAATTCAAGTCCGGCTGATGCGAATAAAACCGGTGCCAGTAATAACTCTGCGCTTCCTCATCCCACGCCCAGTTGGAAGACTCAAAGTCATTAAAAATCACCCGGGCGTCTTTATATTTATCCGGGGAGTCACTCCAGACGTAATAATTACGGTCCCTGGAGCCCGCCGGAGACTTCCGCGCCCGTTTAAACCAGGGGTGCTCCATGGAAGTATGGTTCACGACCAGTTCCGTGATAACCCGCAGGCCCCGCCGGTGCGCCTGCCGGAGGAATTCTTTAAAATCCTTCAGCGTGCCGTACTGAGGATGGATATTGTAATAATCCGCGATATCATACCCGTCATCTTTTAAAGGAGAAGGATAAAACGGCAGCAACCAAATGGCCGTCACCCCGAGATTTTTTAAATAATCCAATTTTGCCGTGAGGCCTTTAAAATCACCCCGGCCGTTACCGTCGCCGTCACAAAACGTCTTGACGTGCAGTTGATAAATAACCGCGTCCTTGTACCATTGCGGATCATTGTCAAGGTACGTTCTTGATAAAGGCATACTCCGTCCTTCCGTGGCGGATTTAAGGAAGATCACATAAAATAATCAAAGTCCTGCTCCCGGTGCAGGTGCGGACGCACACGGATAACGTGCGCGGGGCTGACATGCGGATTCAATTCGATATAATTCGACTCTCCCTGCCAGATATAACGGTCGTTGCTTAACAGGTCATGCGCCAGGTACGGATGGTCCGGCCCGATATTCCAGACCGGCAAAGGAACAGTCACCATCCCGCATTGCGTATGATAGGGGTCGAGGTTCACGATGACAAGAATAATATTACGGCCGTCCCCGGACATTTTATAATACGCCAAAAGCGCGTCGTTTTTGGTTTCACAGAACCGGATATTACGCGTTTCCTGCAGAGCCGGATTTTCCCGCCGGATCTGGTTTATCCGGGCAATCACGTCTTTCAGGTGCCCGTCCTGGTTCCAGGTCCATGCGCGAAGTTCATATTTTTCCGATTGCGCGTATTCTTCTTTTTGGGGGACCGCTTTGTCGACGCATAATTCAAAGGCCGGCCCATAAATACCATAGTTGGATGACAAAGTCGCGGCGAGGATCAAACGCATGATGAAAGCCGGCCGGCCAGCGGATTGCAGGTGTACCGGCAGGATATCCGGCGTGTTAGGCCAAAAATTGGGCCTGAAATACTCGGCCACATCCGTCCGGGTTAACTCGGTCAGATAATCGGTAAATTCCTGTTTGGTATTGCGCCAGGTAAAATACGTGTAAGATTGCGTAAAGCCCCCCTTGGCCAACCGGTACATGACATGCGGCCGGGTAAAAGCCTCGGCCAAAAATATAGTCTGCGGATATTTTTTCCTGATATCCGCGATCATCCAGTCCCAGAAAGCGAACGGTTTCGTGTGCGGATTATCCACACGGAAAATACGGATCCCCTGCTCGGCCCAGAACTCAACAATGCCCTTGAGCTCATTCCACAGGTTCTTCCAGTCGGCGCTTTCAAAATTAATCGGCAAAACGTCTTCATACTTTTTCGGAGGATTCTCCGCGAATTGAATCGAGCCGTCCGGACGCCATTTAAACCAGTCCGGATGCGCTTTGACGTACGGATGGTCCGGCGAGCACTGATAAGCCAGGTCCAGCGCCACCTCTATGCCGTGACGATGGGCTTCCTCGATAAAATGCTTTAAATCCTCCAGCGTACCGAGGGACGGATGGATGCTCTTGTGCCCCCCGTCCAGAGAACCGATGGCCCACGGACACCCCGGGTCGTCGGCCTCACAGATAACAGAATTATTTTTCCCTTTCCGGTTCGTCACCCCGATAGGATGAATCGGAGGGAAATAAACCACATCAAACCCCATGCGGGCGATCTCCGGCAGCAAGCGTTCGCAGTCGCGAAAAGTCCCGTGCTTCCCATCCTGCCCCCAGGAACGGGGAAAAAATTCATACCAGGCGCTAAAAAGGGCTTTCTTCCGGTCAACGGTAACGGGGAGTTCCTTCGCGTAACGGGTCCCCTTCTCCCATTCCAGAAGATCCCGCATGAATCGTTGGACATCCCCGGACAAGGCCAAAGCCACGGCTTCCGAAACCGCGCCTTGGTCCCGAAACCGCCCGGCCCAGGAGCGGATGTTGTCAGAAGAATCTCCCGCGACCTTTTCCCGGGCCTGCTCCAGCAAATCAGCCCCAACGAGCAGATCCACGCTAACATTAACGCCGGCCTCCCATTTCTTTTTCAGGTCCCGCTGCCAAGAGCCGAAAATATCAACGCACCCCTGCACCGTATAAACATAATCCACCATACGCTCGATTTCGAAAGCCCCTTCCCAACGGTCATTCCCTAAAGGCAGCATGTCTGAATACTGCCATCCGGGGTCATTGACCGGACGGTATGCCAGCCTTACGGCAATCTCGTCATGGCCATCCGCAAACACACTGGCCTGGACAACAACCCTTTCTCCCTGAACGCGTTTAATCGGGAACTGCCCCCCGTTAATTTCAGGAGAAACTTCCTCCACGATGACTCGAGGCAGCACCTTGACTTTCACGGACGTCTTTTTGCTTTTGACTTCAGGCACGGATTTTCTCCTTGGTAACAGTGATATTTTTTATTATATTACAGAACGTTTTAACTTTTAAGGACAATTTTGAATAATCCACGCCCTCACACCGTTTTGCCGGATAAAATCCCGCGTATACAAGGCGGGCAGAGAGAACCCCCTCTTTCAAAATCAGCCTATAAGTTATGATGGGGAATAAAAAGCGGAACAAGAAAGGCGCCGTGGACTATACACTCGGCCTGGCTATCGGCTGGATCCCGGGGAGAAATCCCCCCCTTTGGTCAGTCACTTCTTAAAATCTTTGCTGGGCAAGGATGACGCAGACAGGCATTTGGAGAGCATTCCCCGCCGGAATTCAACGATTTCATATTTTTGAGCGCTAATTTCGTTCTTGATGAATTCAAAGGCCTTACGGTTATCGATGGTTTCCCCGCAGGTAAACACATCCACGGCCGCATAACCATATTCCGGCCAGGTATGGATACTCAAATGGGATTCAGCGACGACCACCACACCCGTTATCCCGAACGGGGAAAATTCATGAAAAAGGGAGTCGATCACCGTGGCTCCGGCGAGCTCAGCAGCCGTGATAATAGCGGACCTTAAAAGAGGGATATCGTTCAGGCTTTCCTGATTACATCCGTAGTATTCAATAATAGCGTGTTTGCCCAACATTGTGTTAAGATGACTCATACAAGAATTTAATTTTTGCATGGTATCCCTCTGGTTAAAAAATAATATTAAAAAATATAAAAGCGGAGGGCATCCCTCTTGTCTCCGCTCAATAATTAGACATATAAAATATCAGAAAACATAAAATTCTTCAATAATTTATTCAAATAGATAAAAAATCCCGTTTTCTCTACCAGGTTCCCCCCATTTCGGACGGACAGCTTATTTGATAGAAACGATCTTCACTTTAAAAACCAAATCCTGTCCGGCCAAAGGGTGATTAAAATTCACGATAACGGAATTTTCTTTCACCTCCTCAACAAGGCCCATTAACGGCTGTCCGTTCTGAAGCTCAATCTGCACCGGCAATCCTTTTTGGGGGACCAAATCAGCGGGAAACTGGTCTTTGGGGATATCAATAATCGCCCGCGGATCAACCGGCCCATAAGCCTCTTCAGCCGGAACGGCAATAGTTTTTTCATCATTGACCTTCAATCCCTCCAGTTGCTTCTCCAGCCCCGGGATAATCATCCGGGATCCATGGACATACTCCAACGGCTCCTTCCCCTCCGACGTGTCTGTCACCTGGCCCTCCACCGTCAAGGTATAATGGAACTGCACCGTCTTGCCCTCTGCTATCACGTCAGGGCCTTCTTCGGCACAAAGGGGCGTTCCCCCCATGACCAGCAAAATAAATAAAATCATGATTTTCGTCATCCGTCTCTCTCTTCCTGGTTAAAAACCATTTCTCCATCTTCCGCATTACGGTCCCTAAGGGCCATTTCATCTCTCTTTCCCTGCGTCATAACAGGCAGGCCATACAAACAAAAAACCGCGAGGCAGACAGCGTTTCCCTCGCGACCCAAGACTGTTTCATCCTTAATAATATTTCGTACTATTATTATGGACGCCGGCTTCCTTGTCAACGAAATAATGGGCGTTTATAAAAAAAAACCTCGGCCCCACGCCTCAGGGGCGCGGACCCTTTCACAAATCACTTCGCGGGACGGGCTGATGTCTCAACAGACTTGTGAACATCCCCCCCGGGAAGAAAAACCTTGTTAACGTCTCGCCTTCATCCACAAGCACACCCGTGGTCTTCTGCAAAGGCGGGCCAACAATCCTGGACGAAAACGGTTTAAAGTCCGGTATCATTCAGGGAGCCACCCCTGCCGGCGGAAATAATCAAGAACAATTTCAGAAACCAGTTTCTGGCCGCGGGCAGAAAGATGCCCCTGGGAAGCATATAACGTGTCTATTTCTCCGGGAGGGATCTTGGCCACAAAATGGCTCATCAAGTCAATATAGGCCAATTGATTATCCCGCAAAAAAATATGCAACGGCTGGTAAATATGCACATGTTCTTCCTCAAAAACTCGCAGATCATGCCGACTGGGGATAATGACAACCACAGGAACAGCTCCCTGCGCCAAGACTTCCCGCTGAAATGTTTTCAAAATTTCCTGCGTGATGGCGGAAAACTCAGAATCCGCTCCCCAGAACGAAGCCAGCGACGCGTCCATGGATTTCAACTTTGCGTTAAGGATAAGCCGCAAGGTCAGGTCAGCGAGCCGAACGCAAAAAAAAGACGGCCGGGAGTCACGGCAATGCGCGTGCCTATAGTAATAATCCTGCTCTCCCAACGCGGCCAAAACACTTTGTGGCGTTTTTAAAAGTCGCACATAATCTTCCGGTGTTCTTAGTAAATTCGGGATTAAAACAAGGGTCCCGTTTCTAAGCGCAAAACGCGGTTTTGATAAAGGGATTTGACTGCTGGGTGTCCAGAACGGCCGAAACGTATTGACATGGCGAGGCATGTCATCCAACGTGAAACCGATAACAACAAAATCCGGCTGAAAGCCAGCGCCTTCCTCCTGGTAGCGCAGAAAAGCCTGATCCAACCCGTACCCCGGAACACCAAAATTCAAAACTTCCAGAGTCGAAGGCCCCCGGGTCATAATCTCCTGCCAGGTTTCATAATTATAAACTTCATCTCCGTGAATAAAGGAATCCCCGAACGTACAGACCCTGACCCGGCCCGGACCCGGGACAAGGCTGAACGGCACGTCCCGCGACGAACGGATTCCCTGTCCATTCGCCTGATACATCTCCGTCTTCCCGTTCGGCTGCACGCTCCACCCCAACGTCGGGCTTATCTTGAAATACTGAAGTTCGCCCCTCAGCATGGCCTTGATGACCTTTCGCTGGCGGACGCCCAAAATATGGCGGCAATCTAATCCCAGGTAAACCCGCCTGACGTCACGCAAATACACGAGGCCGGCCCAGGAACAAGCTTCCACTACGGCAAAAAGGCAAAGCAGCCTTATAAAAAAACGCACATATTTATTCATAGGAAATCCCACATCCATGAGCGTGGCCCCTATTCATCATTCGCTTCGCGGAATGAGTTGCCCTTTTAACATGCATGAGAACAAAAAATTTTGTTAACCGCCCGCATGCATCCGGAGGCCTGTCTATGGTTTTCTGCGAAAGGGGATAAAATATTGTCCGCTATTTCGCCCTTACATTCAATAACGATTCTTCTTTTATTCCCCGGCCCGCTTCCGGGGCGAGGCGAAGACAAAAAAACCTCTCCGTTAAATATCATTAACAGAGAGGCTGGGACGGCCCATCACAACACTCATTTTCAGAAATTACCGCCGGCTTCGGTGATTATGCACTGTTTTTTTCCAGCGGCCCCCATAGCGCTGGGCACTAAACACAGTTTTAGGCTTATCAAATTGTTCAAACGTACCTTCAAAGTTCCTGGAAATCGGCAAAGTCTTCTTGATGATCCGCTCGATATTCCGAACATCCGCCCCCTGATCCGGGGTCGCCAAAGAAATCGCATGCCCGTGGCTCCCTGCGCGGCCGGTCCTTCCGATACGGTGGACGTAATTTTCTGCGTCCTCCGGGATATCATAATTGATGACAAGTTCAATTCCGGCGACATCAATCCCCCGTGCCGCGATATCCGTAGCGGCCAGAACCCGGTATTTCCCCACTTTAAAACCATCCAGCGCTTCCCGGCGCTGGGACAAAGTACGGTCAGAATGAATCTCCGCGGCGCTGTGTCCCATCCCGCGGATCATCCTGGCAATCTTCTGTGTCCCTATCTTGGTCCGGCAAAACAGCAAGACCGCCCCCCGGTATTGCTTCAACAACCTGGCCAGGATGTCCTTCTTCATCTCTTTTTGAACAATAAACACTTCGTGGGAAACCCCCTCAGCCGTCGTCCCGGAAGGCGCGATTTCAACCTGAACCGGAAAATGCATGTGTGAAGAGGCCATATCCACGATAGCCGGTGGAATCGTAGCGGAGAAAAGTAATGTCTGCCGCTCCCGGGGAACGGATTCCAGAATTTTCTCAATCTGGGGAGCAAACCCCATGTCCAGCATCCGATCCGCTTCATCCAGGACTAGAATGCTCACCCGGTTGAGCCGCACCTTACGCTGCTGCATAAGATCAATCAAACGCCCGGGGGTGGCGATCAGAACACGCGGATTTTGCGCCAAAGCCCGGATCTGCCTGTTGATCGGGACCCCGCCAATTAAAACCGAGGACTTAATAGCGAACGGCCGGGCAATCTTACGGACACTTTCTTCAACCTGCAAGGCCAACTCACGGGTGGGGACCAAAATTAAAGCCATAGATTTATTCTGGGCTAAATGCTGCAACGCCGGGATGACAAAAGCCATGGTCTTCCCGGTTCCAGTCTGCGCAATCCCGATTAAATCTTTCCCTTCCAGGGCGACCGGAATGGCTTTATGCTGAATCGGAGTCGCTATTTTAAACTGCAATTTTTTTAATGTCTCAAGAATTTTCGGGGCAATGCCCAGCCCATAAAAAGACAGATCGTTTTGTTCCACTATAAATCTCCTTTAATTAAATGCCTTTAGTATGACCCGTATCAATCAAAAGTCAACATATATTTACAAACCCGGGGCAGAGGACCTCCCGGCCCAGGACAAAAAATTGAAATAACGAAAACGAATTTATTGAACAATATGTGGCGAGAATCAAGGCCGGCTAATACCAAAAGAGGGAACAGGAAAGGGATTACATATCAACTCGCGTTACCTGTGGTATTGAATTTCATCAAGATATATGACTCCTCCCCCGGGGGTATTCGCATTTTCAAAAATCACCAGAAAGCCGCCTATGATATGCGACAAATCTTTATCCCGCAGATTGATTGAGTACTGCTGCCATTCCTCTGTTAACGTAAATTTTTCCTGTGCCATATCCGAGTCCGAATAGTCTTTCCCCCTCAACCCGCCCACTCTAAAAATAACAGTTTCGCCACCTTGAGCCCCCCGGGCGTACAATGTGAGTTTCTTGGCTCCTTTTAAATTCGTGCGGCCCGGCTCCGTCCCCCAGTTATTAACCGGATATTGCCAATATATCCCCGCCCATCCTAATGTATTGGGTGACTTGGGCTTATATTCAATTTTAACACACGTTTTTCCCTCAAAAGGATTTTCAATCGAGGCGGAATTCATGGACAGGTCATTGGTATTTCCCATCCACCCACTGGCGTGGAACCACCGGAAATAATTTTCCTGGTACAAAAACAAAGGCTCTTTGGCCCAGACAAGAGAATTCAAAAGAAGGATAACACTCAAGAAAATTAAAATCCGGCACACGAATTTTTTCATAACTACACATCCCCCTCTATTTTCTTGCAGAACTGTTATTATTTTAGCGCAGATACCATGATAGGACAAGAAGAGAGTTTGCGGGTCGTATTTCTGGCCCAGAGCTAAAAGCTCATCAGGATCAAAAACGGGCTTCCTTTCACTATAAACATAGACGGAGAAGGTTGTCCCTGAGGGGATGGCAAAAAAAAAGTCTCATCAAGGCCGTCATCCAGGAAACACGGCTCACCATTTTTTAAACACAAAAAATACAGCCCCTATCATGAACAGGAACCCGACAACGACATTCCATTTAAGGCTTTCTTTTAAATAAAAGGTCGAGAACACGCAAAAAACAGCCAAGGTAATTACTTCCTGCATGATTTTCAATTGCGAGGCCGAAAAATGCCGGTAACCGATCCGGTTCGCCGGGACTTGAAAGCAGTATTCCAGGAAAGCGATGAACCAGCTGATAACAATAACATAAAACAGCGGGGCGTTCTTGTATCGCAAGTGACCATACCAAGCGAACGTCATAAAAATATTTGAAATAAAAAGAAGAATGATCGTTAACATTAGCGAAAAAACCTATTTTTTATAAGGGGCGGTCCAGCTGACCCGCGATGTTAAGAACGGACGCGGTCCTATGCCCCATCGTTTATTAAAGATCTGCCGTGCCTACGGGATTAGCTACTGGGTTCAGGCGGCAGATACCTGTTCCACGCTGTTGTGGAATTCACCCACTGGAAGGGTTTTCCCGTTTTCCTGAAGCAGGAAATTCGGCGGTACAACTCATATCTTCGGAAGGCTCTCTGCGATTTTATGAACCACAGCAGCCAGGGGTGGCCGGTTTAGCCTGGGGCTGTGGCCCCTTTTGCTGTTGGGCCGGCTGCGGCTTTGCTGGTGGTTTTTGTTGAGCCGGTTTTTTAGGAAAATTTTTATTGGCCATTTTTTTCACCTCCTTTCAAGGTAGAAAACTTGGTTAACTCTCCATAATACCCGATCATTTGAACGGCTTTGGCAAAAGCCAGATTAATATTCATGCCCTGATTCGCCAAATCAGGCGAAACAGCATAGACTTTCATAAAATAATCATAATAAACCGGAGCCCGAGAACCCATTGCGAACAGCTTTCGGGCCTTCTCCGGATCACCCTTGGCCAAGGTTTCTTTCGTCCTCCAACAAAGCATCCATTCTCTTTTCCGGGTTTTATTCTCCCGGCTGCAAAATCCAAAAAGCCGGCAAATCAACGGTCTGAAAGGGTAAACCTGGCAGTGCCAACTGTGACCCAACGCATCCTGGGAATAAAAAATACACGTCGCCTGTTCATCCTTCATATCAATTCGGTTCAACCAGGATTCCAGGTCCCTTTCTTTCCACAGAAACACAGCCAAAGGCAGCATTTCCAAAACAGAGCAGGCCACACACGCTTTGCGGCAACATTCCCCGCATCCCGTCAGGCACTGAAGGCCGGTCAGGCGTTTAAACCGATCAAGTTTTTGATCTACTTCTTTATAAATCTTCAACAACGCTTCAATCTCTTTCCGCTTCTGAGGCGGCAGACCCTGAAGAGATATAAAAACATCGGCCCTAAGGACCATAGACATTCCTGGGAAAAGGGACTCCCAATAAGGACACAAAAAAAAACGCCCCCAAGTCATCCTTACCAATCTTCATACAGATTGACAACAATAACCTAAGGGCGTTCTTAATCTTTCTTTCCGTTTTAGGCCGGCAAGACCATCCTGCGGCCCCTCCCCTTACAAAAGGGTATCGGGAATTTCAACCTCATTGTTAACACTTATAATAGTGCAAAATACACCAAAACCCCTGCTTGCGCAATAACTATTTTATCCCGCGGTCAAATATGCTTTTCCCCTCGGACCGCACCCGCTTCCCATTTCGAAATCCCGGACATGACATCTTTAAAACACAACTTCGCTAATTCATCAAAATTACTTTCCAGGATTCTCTGAATACGGCCGGGCTTGGAATAAAATTCTCTCATCCCCCAAGCCCCCAGCCGGCCCAAATCCTGAATCGATAAATGTTCCGTCGGGATGACCGGATGCAGGAAGTCCCACTGCAACATATCCAACTGATCCGGCTTAATCCATCCCCGGCGGATCCCGTCCTGCCATATGGGCGAGCCCGGCGGCGGTGTCAGATATCCCACCCACATCACGTCCGGGTCGACCTGTTCGGCAAATTCAAAGCGTCTTTTGATAATTTCCTCGTTATCATAATCAAACCCGATCATGATATCCCCCACAATAGCAATATCATTACGCCGCAGGATGTCTATCGTCTTGTAAATCTGCTCCACCGAGATACCTTTGTCGAGCTTCCGCAGTTCGTCGTCACTTGCCACCTCGATGCCGAAGACCGCCATAAACATCCCGGCCTTTTTCATCAGCGGGATGTCCCCCTCCAACCTTACCCAGTCGCTGGCACAACCCAGGCTGACCCATTTCATATTAAGATTCCGCTTGATTTTCTCCTGGCAGAACTCCCGGACCCGCTTGGGATTCAGGTTAAAATTGTCTTCCTGAATCACCATCACCCGCACCCCGTGTTTCTTTTCCAACGCCTCCACCTCTTCAATAACCCGGCCCGCGGATTTAGCGCGCCAACGCTTAAAATCATTAAGCGCCCTGGGATCGTGCTCGCTCCATTCGTAGCAAAACGTGCAGCCGTGCGTGCACCCCCGGGACGTGACGATCTCCACGAAGGGCTTCCAGTACGTATGGCCGACATACTTTTCCATAGGAAACAATTCGTACGCCGGTAACGGCAAACTGTCCAAATTCTGAATCAGCTCGCGGACCGGCCCCAGAACGACCTCCCCAGAGACCCGGGACGCCAGCCCCGCGATATTCCGGAAATCCGTCTGCCCCGTCCCCAAAGCGGCCATCAATTCATTAAAAGTAACTTCCCCTTCTCCCATAATGACAAAATCAATAGCGGGATTCTTCCGGAGCGTGTCTTCACTTAAATAAGAATACCACAGCCCTCCCACGACAATCGTGACAGCCGGCATGATTTTTTTAATCGCAGCCGCTGCGTCATTAAAATACTTTTGCACGGCAAATCCGCCGTATGAATGCAGCACATCCCCTAAGACAACGACATCCGGATTTTTTTCCTTAACCTTCGCCAACATCGCGTCCCATTCTATATTCAGGGCTTTACAGTCAAGGACGTCCGGTTTGATGGTCCCTTGCTGCCGCGCGTAAGCCGCCCAATGGGCATGCATCTGGTTAGGAGCGACATGCGTCCCGTGCGTGGCCCAAGACCCGAGTTTCGGTGTTACAAACAAAACATTCATCATCGCGTTCTCCTTTACGGTTTCGGCGGCATTTTGATCCCGTTGGACCAAATATCCAGCACGTTTTCTAAAACTTTTTGAAAAGACACATTCTCGTTCTGCAAAACTTCCGGATTCGTGCATTTTTCAACGGCACCCAGAAAAACCCGGACAGCCATCGCAGGATCAATAGGGCGGAACTCTGTTCTCTGAATCCCTTCCTTGACCAAATCTTCGATTTCTAGAATCTTTTCCGCCCGGAAAGCGGTAAAATCGTCCCACAGCGCCGGAAGTTCCTGCTTAATATCACTTAAAAAATGCTCAAACCACGGCGAAAGCTCTTTCTGCAGGAACGAAACATTCTGATAAATGATCTCCAGGGGGTCAGATGTACGGGCTTGCACGTCCTGCTGGTTCTTATTGATCCGAATTTTCAGTCTTTCAAACAACAGGATGGCGATATCCGTCTTACTCTGAAAATGTTTGTAAATCGTGTTCTTGCTCATCGCTAAATCCCGGGCAATTTCATCCACGAGGACTTTACGGTAACCGAAGGTCATCATGCGTTTTTCAGCTGCAGAAAGAATTTTTTCACGGACGTCGGGCGACATATCTCTTCTCTGCTTTGGAGAACAATAATACTAAAATCGTATTTTAAGTATCGTACCACATCGCCCCAGACTGTCAAGAACATGATCAAAAAAATCTGCGAATAAGCCCCTTCGCCCACAGGTGTGGGGCCCATGAACAATTCGCTTCGCGGAATCATCAGACTTTTGAACATATTTGTGAACATCCCCAAAACAGAAGACCTTATTAATTTCCCGTCTGGTATGCCCATGATCTTCTGCGAAGGCGGATGCGGATAAAAAACCGCCGGTTCCCGAAGAACCGGCGGCTTCCCGTTACCCTCTGCAGATATCACTCCTCTTATAATGAATCAAAACCCTTTCCCATTATTCTGAATCCTCAACGGGAGAAGACCTTCGCATACGAGCCCTGTCCCTGAACATTTTCCGCATCTGTCCCATCTTTTGATTAAACAGGGTAAACTGCTCCGCCGTCAATACCTCCCGAATTTGAAGTATCCCGGAAAGCATCAAGTCTTCCCTTTTTAAAATCAGCTCTTTCATCTGCCCATGAAGCTGTTTTACCTTATCCAGATCGACCCGGGATTGCTGTAGCTGCTCCCCGATGGATTTCCTCAGTTGAAAAATTTGTTCGATCACCATTTTGATTTCCTGCATATGCTCTTGGCGGTGGGACTCAATCTGCTTCCTCTGATCATCCGTGAGATTCAATTCCTTCGCCATCTCTTCAAAATGCTGTTTCCGGCGCTGGACTAACCTCCCTTGGTCACCGGGATCTTCTGCCTGGGATCCCTCTTCAAAAAAACCTCCCTCTGGTCCGTCCGTTGGCTGAGCCCAGACGCCGGGGGTCATGCCCAGCCCCCCCCACAGAACAAACATCATCACCACAAATATTTTTTTGTTCATACGTGCACCCCTTTTTTTATTTCCTTATAAAAACACGGCTTCTATATCCGTCCCGTACCCGCTAGTCCCGCTGAACGCTGTTTCAGAATACCCCATGAGATAAGCGAGATACTCAACTTGCTCTTTATCCTGCGCCTGCAGGAATTTCCGGTGAGAAATATGTTGGGCAACAACAAACGTCACGATCAAAACAGAACAAAATCCCGCCCACGCAACCGCAGACTTCGCCTCAAACAGATTTTTCCAGACACCCCCGAAAACCGTTCTCCAGGATGGAAACCACCGGCGGTCCTGCTCCAGGACCCGTTCCCGGACATTCTGCCAGACCTCATCCGGGGCGTGGGCCATCGACAACCCCCGAAAAGGCTCTACGGCCGCCTGCCGGGCCACGCGTTCAAATTCCCGGCAGTCCGGGCACTTTGAAAGATGGGCTTTCACTGCATTCAAGACTGTCCCGGATAAACGGTCATCCATATAATCGGTAAGAATAAAATCCCGAACCTGATTACAATTCATAAGCAGAAGCCTCCTTCCCGAGTGATATCAGTTTTTCTCTGGCTCTCTTCAAGCGTGAGCGGACAGTGTTCATGTTAACACCCAGTTCCTGAGCGATTTCTTCATACGTCAGGCCCTCAATGTTCCTCAATATAACGCACACCCGTTGTTCCGGAGTTAGGGCACGCAACAATTTATTGACTAAAAATTCATGGTGTTCCTGGTCAGCCCGGCCATAAATCTCCGGCCGCACCCACGGCACACCCGCCGCATCATCATAGTCCACGACGTCCCGATGTTTTGATTCTTTCTTTAAATAATTAATAGTCATATTAACGGCTATCCGGTAAATCCAGGTTTTAAAACCCGATTCGAATCTAAAACGGCCCAGGTTATGATGAACCGAGACAAAAACCTCCTGAGTAATTTCCTGAGCATCTTCCTGATTATGCGTGGCTCTTAACGCGATATTAAAAATATAATCTGCGTATTTCCTGAAAACCGCCTCAAACGCATCAACATCGCCCTCTGAGGCCTTACGGATGACATCCAAAGATATATCTTCCATAGGCACGATCCGTCCCTTGCCCTACATTCACTTAGACAAATAAAGCCCCTAAAAAGTTGCGGGAAATTCAATTTTACTCATACCGCAACGCCTCCACCGGTTTTAAACCAGCGGCTTTTTGAGCTGGCCATAAACCAAAAATAATTCCTACGACAATCGAAAACGACGTCGCCAGTACAACCGGGAACACGGAAAGCCGGGTCGCCCATCCCGCCCAAGACGACAGAAGCAAGGCAATACCAGCGCCCACGGCGATCCCCATGAGCCCCCCCGTAAACGTCATAACCATGGATTCGATTAAAAACTGTATCATGATATCCAGCCTGCGCGCGCCAATGGCCTTGCGCAGCCCTATTTCACGGGTCCGTTCTGTGACAGATACCAGCATAATGTTCATGATCCCGATCCCCCCGACAACCAGGGAAATAGCCGCGATACATCCCAGAAGCACACTCATTGTTTTCGTCGTACTGCTCAGCATGTCCTTGATTTCACTCATGTCCCGGATACGAAAAGAATCTTCCGCCTGATACAACTTATGCCGCTTCCTGATAAAAGCGTCTATCTCCTTTTTGGCCTCCTCCATCAGCCCGGCGTCCGCCACTTCTACATAAATTGCATCCAGGTAATTTTTTCCAAGGACCCGGAACATTGCCGTTGTCACGGGGATATAGACAACATCATCCTGATCATTCGGGCCGGAAAACCCCTTGGATGGCGCAACGCCGATAATCCGGAAACTCAGGCGGTTCATTTTAATAATCTTCCCCAAGGGGTTTACGTCTTTAAATAGTTTCTGCGCCACGGTCATGCCGATAATCGCGACTTTCTCCCTGGTCTGAAATTCCTGTTTTGTAAACCAGCGCCCGTTTTCAGGAAGCGTGGCGCGCATAGAGCCGTAGTCATATCCAACCCCCTGCACCCGGGTGCTGCAGTTCTCGTCCCGGTAAACGGCCTGAGCGTTTCCGCGGACAAGTCCGCAGGCTTTCCTGACATACGCCTTCAAGGTAAGCATCGCTTTAACATCGTCTAAGGAAAACCGGGCCACCGTTCCGGATTCGCTGGCCGCATGTCGGATCCGACTGGATCCCCCATGGATCGAAAGCAGGTTCGATCCCATGGATTTAAGCTGTTCCTCCATGGACGCCTGCGCCCCCGACCCCAACGCCAGCATCGCGATAACGGCCGCGACACCCACTAAAATTCCCAGCATGGAAAGCAAGGAACGGATTTTATTGGACAGGATCGCGTTCGCGGCTTGGCGAAAGTGCCCGATCCATTCTTCTTTTTTCCATAAAGAGCGTACCGGATAGCCCCCCGCGTCAGCCGCCCCGCCAAGCGGGACACCCGAAAGGCCGGCCTCTTTGCTCTGGTCAGAAATGATCCGGCCATCCCGCATCATAATCACCCTTCCCGCGTACCCGGCAATCTCTGGTTCATGGGTGACCATAATAATAGTTTTCCCCTGCTCATTTAAAGACTTCAAAATCCCCATAATTTCCCGTTCACTGGCCGAATCTAAATTCCCGGTCGGCTCGTCGGCAAAAATGATCATCGGGTTGCGTACCAAAGCGCGGGCGATCGCGACACGCTGCTGCTGGCCCCCGGAAAGCTCGCTGGGCCAATGCCGGGCCCGGTCCTGCAAACCTACAGCCTCCAGGCACCGGAGGGCCTGCCCGGTCATATCCCCCTGATCCCCGCTATAAATACAGGGCAGGCTGACATTATCCCGCGCACTCATCCTCCGCAACAAATGAAACTGTTGAAAGACAAACCCGGCAAACTGGTTTCTTATATTGGCCAGGTCATCATCCGACAAATCTTTAACCCCCTGCCCATTTAAAAAATACTCCCCATCATCCGGCTGATCCAGGAACCCCAGGATATGCAGCAATGTGGACTTCCCGGACCCGGACGGGCCCATAATCGCGACAAACTCGCCGGCTTTAATTTCCAAAGAAACGCCGCGCAAAGCATGGACCGCGATATTCCCGACCCTGTAAGTCTTGGAAACATTCCGTAACGTGATCATTTCATTTTCCTCTTCCCGGTCGGGAAGGCATAAAGGGATTTTTCCCGGAGGTGCGGGCTGCAGGAAGGCTAACAGTCTGTTCCGGCAAAACAACCGTGTCCTGCGGAGAAAGGCCGGACACAATTTCAACATAATTGTCATCCCTGATCCCGGTCTGGACAAACACCGGGACCGGACTTCCGGACGCCTGGTCTTTGACGAGAACAACCGTATGGCCCTCTTGATCCGAAAGGGCCTCCAAAGGCAACAGGAATACGCCCGTCTTTTCCTGAACGATAATCTCGACATTGGCGCTCATACCGGAACGAAAGACCTCGGGTACGCTCTCCGGCACGATATCAACCGCGTAAATCGTAACGTTATTCACCAGGGTGGACTCGTAAGATATGTGATTAACCTGCGCGTTCACTTTAATGTCTGGATACGCATCTAACCCGACCACCGCCTTTTGCCCTACATGGACGCGCCCGATATCGGTTTCATCGACATCCGCGCTGACAATCAAACGGTCAGAAAGCACCAAAATCGCATCGCTTGTAGTAACCGTTTGCCCCGGCTCCACCGCGCGCACAATCACGTCCCCGTTAATCGGGGCAATCAGAGACGTCGCCTTATAGACCTCCTGCCAATATTTCAACTCCTCCGCCCCTTTGATCATGGCCATATCCAGCAAGGCGGCCCGGTCCGTCGAGCTCATCAAAGCCAAAACATCTCCGCTTTGAACCTCTTGCCCTTCCTGGACACGGATTTCCTCGACACGGCCGGCAATGGGAGGCTTAATCTCCAGGCGGTTTTGGGGCTCCACTGTTCCCGTCGTGGAAACAGTCACCCGGATATCTCCCGTGAAAGGATGCGTCTCCTGCATTTTAGCAGCGGAACTTTTTCCCCTCGTGGCGTTCAAAGTCAACCCCACCGCAACGGCTACCGCTAAAACAAGTAAAAATATTTTTTTATTCATGTTCCAGGATCTCTCCTTTGGCCTGGGCCCAGGTGGCCTGGGCCACTAATACATTGGCTTGAGTGTTTAAATATGCTTTCTGGGAATTGACCAGATTGTCCTCAATAATAATCCAATCATCAAACGCGATAAGACCCGCCGCATACTGGGCGTTGGCGATTTTGGCCCGCTCCTCATCCGCCTCCAAAAATTTCTTCCGGACAGCCACCGCACCGACGGCATCCTGCCACCCCACCCAGGATTCTTCTAAAGTCAAAATAACGGTATCCCGGCCACTGCGCTCTTCGGCTTCCGCCCGTTTCAATAAAGACTTTGACTTAACGACACCCGCACCCCGGCTCCCCCCCTCAAAGAAAGGAAACGACACGCTCACGCCCCCCGCCCAATTATTGTCTTCCGGGGGCCAGTCTTCCGCAGACCGCCCCAGGGAAGCGTTTAAATATACTTTCGGGAAAAATTCAGCCTGAGAAGACTTCACCTGGTGCCGGGCGGCATCCTTCTGGGCCGCCAATTCAAGAAGAAAAGGAGTAGTATCGGCCAAGTCCTGAAGATCGGGAAGTTCACGATCCGGCATCGCTAAAAGAAATTCCCCCGTGACCTTCAAAGGAATTCTGTGATCCCATCCAAGCACCTGAGCTAATTTGACCTGAGCATAGGACAAATTCCGGACGGCCTGCTCAAGTTCATACTCCGCGTTCGCCAGGTCAGCCTCCGCTGTCAATAAAGACCCTTTATGTTCACGGCCGGCATCATACCGCAATCGCACCAGATGAAGGTTCTGCTGCCTCCGGGTCACGATCGCTTCTGCGAGGGGGACCATGTCCTGGGCCCGCAGCAGTTGGGCAAAGGTGGTCATCAAATTGAGACGCAAATTCGACGAAACCACCATATAATTATACTGGGCGGCCCGGTATTTGCTGTCGGCCTCCCCGACGGCGTGAGAGGTCTTAAAACCATCAAACAACAACTGTTGCCCCCTGACCGAATACGAGTACTTTTCGACCCTGTCCTGGCTCCCGGATTTAGACGTCTGCGCCCCCACTTCAGAAGTGATCTGCGGAAGCAAGGAGCTTCGGCTGATCTGCTTATCCGCCTCAAACTGATGAACGGATTCAGCCGCGCTGATTAAATCCGGGTTGTTTTTCAGGACTTCCCGAACGCAATCCCGCCATGTCAAAGCCGCACCAGCCGGTGTTTGAGCCGCCGATGGACTGATAAGAAAATTCAGCACAACACTTCCCAGGATCAAACTTTTCTTCATAGACCGCTTCTCCGTCCATTTAAATGGCTTAAAGATTTCGCCTTCAGGCCAAGATTCACACTCTTTCTTTGCACAGTTAGACAACGGAAACGGCTGAAAAGTTACGCAGGCTTAAAAATTTTAATGGACCCTGCGCCCAGGGGTGGGATCCCCAAGAACAACTCGCTGGGCGGAAGAATCCGACGCCCGAACATACGTGCATCCCCGAAGCCGAAGACCACGAATATGTCCGTGGTCTTCAGCGCAGGCGGATCCATCCGGGATACTGATGATCTTACTTCGTAGCAATGTTAAGTTCCCCCCGTGGTTCCTGAATCAGCTTATGATAATCCTGCAGAGATAACGGAACCGGCTGGCAATGCTTCATCGCCTCAATCCCATCCACGGTCGCTTGAGCGGCGGCAATGGATGTTACATAAGGGACTTTCCTCTGAATCGCCATCATACGAATGTAACTATCATCCTGCTTGCTGGCTTTACCGATAGGAGTATTGATAATCAAATGCAATTCCCCATTTTTAATCGCATCGGCAATGTTGGGCCGACCTTCATCCAGTTTTTTGATCTCCTGATTGGCGATCCCATGTTTTGTCAGGAAACGGCTGGTCCCCTCAGTGGCGTAAATCACAAATTTAAGCCCGGCGATTTTTTGCGCTATCGGCAACAACTGATCACGGTCCTTCTCCGCCACAGTGAGGAGGATATTGCCTTCGAGGGGTAATGTGTACCCGGCGGCCTCCTGGGCTTTATAAAAAGCGAGGCCGAAATTATCGGCCAGCCCCATGACCTCCCCGGTCGCCTTCATCTCTGGCCCCAGGACAGGGTCCACTTCCGGGAACATATTAAAAGGAAAAACCGCTTCCTTGACCCCCACGTAAGGGATTTTCTTCTCCTTCAGTTCAGGGAAATCCTTGATTTTCTTCCCCATCATAATCTGCGTCGCAATCCTTGCCAACGAGACACCGGTGATTTTGGAAACCACCGGTACGGTTCTCGATGCCCGCGGGTTGGCTTCCAGGATATAGACCTTATCCCCACAGATGGCGTATTGAAGATTCATTAAGCCGACAACTTTCATGGCTTTCGAGATCACGGCCGTATATTCCTGGATCGTCCGCAAATGGGCCGGGCTGATCGTCCGGCTGGGGATGGAACACGCAGAATCCCCGGAATGAACCCCCGCCAATTCAATATGCTCCATCACCGAAGCGACATAGGTATTTTCCCCGTCGCAAAGCGCATCCACCTCGGTCTCAATCGCTTTTTCCAAAAAACGATCAATCAGCATAGGGTGCTCCGGGCTCACATTAATGGCCTCCTGCGCGTAACGCAACAGCGACTCCTCCTCATAAATAATTTCCATCCCCCGTCCACCGAGCACATAGGAAGGCCGCACCATCAAAGGATACCCGACTTGGCGGGCTATCTGAAACACTTCCTCCAAGGACCGGGCCGTCCCGCCTTCCGGCTGCAGGATATCCAATTCTATCATTTTTTCGCGAAAACGTTCGCGGTCTTCGGAAAAATGAATATTTTCCGGCGAGGTCCCTAAAATCGGCACTCCATTGTCTTTTAATTCCTGCGCCAGGTTAAGCGGCGTCTGGCCCCCGAATTGCACAATAACGCCGTCCGGCTTTTCTTTGGCGTAAATATTCAACACATCTTCAACGGTGAGGGGCTCAAAATAAAGTTTATCCGAAATATCGTAATCTGTTGACACGGTTTCGGGATTACAGTTCACCATAATCGATTCATATCCCTCGTCCCGCAGGGCAAACGCTGCATGCACACAGGTATAATCAAACTCAATGCCCTGGCCAATGCGGTTTGGGCCTCCGCCGAGGATCATGATTTTTTTCTTGCCGGAAGAGGCCAGGGCCTGATCCTGGGCCTCCCGGTACGTCGAATAATAATACGCCGCATTATCCACGCCGCTCACCGGGACAGCGTGATAAACAGGCTTTATCCCAAGGGCCAGGCGCCGCTCTCTCACTGTTTTTTCCTTGACGCCGAAAAGAGACGCCAGATACCGATCAGCAAACCCCCACTCTTTCGCCTTCTTCAATTTCTCATCAGGGAGCTCCTGCCAGGTATAGCGTAACAGGTCTTCTTCAAACTCAACCAGCTCCTTCATCTGCCCAATAAACCATTTCCCGATACACGTCAAACGATACAGCTCGTCCACGTCTATCCCCTGGCGCAACGCTTCATACATAAGAAAAATCCTTTCGCTGGAAGGGATTGCGAGCTTTTGCTTCAATTCCGTCAGAGACAGGCTTTTGAAATTTTTTACACCGCCCAACCCGTAACGTTTAATTTCAAGAGAACGGATCGCTTTCTGGAAAGCTTCTTTAAAATCCTTGGCAATACTCATGACCTCCCCCACCGCCTTCATTTGAGTTCCCAGGATGTCTTTCGCTTGAGGAAATTTTTCAAAAGTCCAGCGGGCAAACTTGATAACGACATAATCTCCACCGGGCTGATATTTATCCAAGGTCCCGTCCTTCCAATAAGGGATCTCATCAAGTGTGAGCCCGGCCGCCAGTTTCGTGGAAATCCTCGCAATGGGGAACCCCGTGGCTTTGGAGGCCAAGGCGGACGAACGCGACGTGCGGGGGTTAATCTCAATGACAACCAGCCGGTCGTCTTGAACATTATGGGCGAATTGGACATTGGTTCCCCCGACCACACCGATGGCATCCACGATTTTATAAGACAACTCCTGCATCCGTTTCTGCAGCGCCGGAGGGACTGTTAACATCGGGGCCGCACAAAAGCTGTCTCCGGTATGAACCCCCATGGCATCGATATTCTCGATAAAACACACCGTGATTTTCCGGTTCTTTTCATCCCGGACCACCTCCAGCTCAAGCTCCTCCCACCCATAAACAGACTCCTCAATGAGAACCTGATGGACCAAGCTTGCGTCCAATCCTCGGACCACGACAGACCGAAGCTCCTCGATATTATAGACCAGCCCGCCGCCGGTTCCACCCAGGGTATACGCAGGGCGCACCACGACAGGGTACCCCAATTTTTCAGCGATCCCTTCCGCCTCTCCCACCGAAAAAGCCGGTTCTGACAAAGGCATAGAAATCCCGAGCTGCTTCATTGTTGCCTTAAACACAATACGATCTTCTCCCCGTTCAATGGCTTCCGCTTTAACCCCGATAATTTCCACGCCATATTTTTCTAACACCCCTTTTTTATAGAGACAGGAACACAGATTAAGGCCGGTCTGGCCCCCGAGGTTTGGCAAAATCCCGTCCGGCCTCTCTTTTTCAATAATCGCCGCCACGCTTTCTACCGTCAGCGGTTCAATATAAGTTTTATCGGCTATCCCGGGATCCGTCATAATCGTGGCAGGATTAGAATTGACCAGCACGACTTCAAAGCCTTCCCCTTTCAAGGCTTTACAGGCCTGAGTTCCTGAATAATCAAACTCACACGCCTGACCGATAATAATAGGGCCGGAACCGATAATAAGAATCTTTTTAATATCTTTTCTTTTTGGCATCATATCCCCCTTTGTCTGATGAACCCAGTCTTTTCCGCTACGGTCCCTGCACCCCCGGACTTAGGCTCTTTAGAAAACCTCCACCCTCAAACCAACGGCGAGGAAGCGCGCCAGAATACTTTTTCTTCCACCGTTGGCCCAGGCCGGCTTCATGTTAAAAAAAAGACAACATTAACGTTGTCTTCCTCCCAAAACTTTACTTTGATTTATCCATATAATAGGCACAACCCGGCGATAAGCACATAATTTTAAAAAAACATGTTTGCGGGATCAAACAAAAAATCCGCCGGATTTCAAAAACACACAAAAAAACGACCCCACGTTTACTGTGAATCAGCGGTGTTTCCCCACTGGTTCCAAAATACATGTGAAGAATCAAATTTGTCACGGGGCTTCTCTTCCCCAGAGGGAACGCCGACCGCAATGACGCATAAGGGGGCCGTGTGTTCCGGAAGCCCCAGGATATGCCGGACATGCGCGACCCTGTCTGGCCGCGGATGGGCCGCCGTCCAGCAAGCCCCCAATCCCAAGGCCTGGGCCGCGAGCAGGATATTTTCCGCGGCCGCAGAACAATCCTGCAGCCAGTAATCCGTTTCTGCCCCACCATGAGCCACCGATAAATCGCTCACCACAACGATAGCATGCTTGGCCGTCAAAAGCATTTTCGCATAAGGAAGCCCCTCGGTCAGTTTCTCAATCGTCTGTTCATGATTAACAATCACAAAATTAAAATGCCGCGTGTCGCGGGAACTGGGCGCGGCCATGCCGGCCTGAACCAGGGCCCAAAGCTGCTGCCGGCTGACCGGTTTCCCGGTATATTTTCGTATACTTCTGCGCTCAAGAATAACTTTTAACATATCCATGAAAAACTCCTCTGCAATTAGGGCTTATTAACCCGTGTTTAACCTCGGGTCCTCTCTTGCGGGACAAACCAAGGCAGGCAAGATACGAATGAGCTATAATAACACACTTTACGGCGGAAATAAAATGGGGATCGGATAAAGTTAACTTTCTGGGAAACCCCCTCCCGGGAAAAGCCCTTCCCCGGCTGACCGGTTCCGGGCCGTTTCCAGGACGGCCTTATATTTCAGCTTAACAACGGCCCCTGTCTCCGTTCTTAAAGACCCGCTTTTTTCCTGTTGATCTCTTTTTCGGTCTCAGAAATAACGACAAATCCATTTTCGGCAACAATCTTCTGCCCTTCTTCACTCAGTTCAAAAAGCAGGAAAGATTGAGTCTGTTCCGCCGACAGGCCATGCACATATTGATACAGCGGCCGGGCAAGCGGATATTGACCGCTTTGAACCGCGGATGCGTCAAAAGGGCTGATAAAGCCGGTCCCGGAGTCAGCGGCCACCTTGATGACACGAACATCCTTCGCATTCTTTAAATAACCAACCCCCACAAACCCGATAGCGGAGGCGTCTCTTGCCACCGCATCCAGCATTTCAGCGTTCCCGTTAAGTTGTATCACGTTCCTCGGGTAGTCCGCCTTCAATATCTCATCCCGGAGAAAAGCATACGTGCCGGAATAGGCCGGCCGGCCGTACAAACCAATAGGGGCATCTTCCCCTCCGACCTCGTTCCAATTTCTGATATCTCCCCGGAAAATCCGGACGAGCTGAGACACCGTTAAATTCTCCACCGGATTGCTGCCATGGACAATAATGCTTAATGCGTCCAGGGCAACAATGACCTCCACAGGATCAACTCCATTAGCCCGGGCCTCGGCTTTTTCTTCCTTGGTCATGGCCCGCGAGGAGTTCGCGATAGTGCACTTTCTGTTCATCAGCGCCGCCAGTCCTGTGCTGGACCCTCCGCCGGTTACGGATATAATGACATCCGGGTTGTGCTCCAAATAGGCTTCTGCCATTTCTTGAACAACTCTGGCCATCGTACCAGAACCCTTGATTGTCAGCATTTCCTGCCCATACACAGGGGAAGTCAACACGAGACTCCCCAAAAGCACCAAGGCCCATTTTTTCATTGTCTTCGCTCCTGGAAAAAAGATGTCCGAATAAACAGCAAAACAAAATTCTGATTGAGAATATATTATACCACACCCGGGAACCACAAAAAAATTTCCCTACCCGGATTAAAAAATTTTATGAGGCTACATATTGACTTGCCTTTATAAAGATTTACAATAATCTTTAATGAACATCCTGTTCCATTCCTATACGGGGAAAAATTTCCTGTCACTCTGTTTCGTGGCTTTCCTTACGTGTGTTCTTAGCTCATGCGGCACCATGCAGCCCCGCTCTTTGCCCAGCACCGCGCCGTCCGCTCCCAGGCACGACACGACTCACACAATTGCTCCCGGAGAGACTCTTTGGCGGATCAGCAAAATTTACAATGTTCCCATGGCGTCCATTGTCAAAGTAAACCATCTCAGAGAGGACCAGCCCCTGGAAATGGGCCAAATATTAAATATCCCGGCTGCCAGCACCCCGCAACAGGTGATTTCGCTCTTCCCTTCACGCCGGTGGAAATATATCATCGTCCACCACAGCGGCACACAAGAAGGGAGTTCCCTGCAGTTCCATCGTCATCATCAGGAAAAAGGCTGGGACAGTATCGGCTATCATTTTGTCATCGATAACGGTAAAAGCGGAAAACCGGACGGATTTATTGAAATAACACCCCGCTGGCTCAAGCAGCAGCACGGGGCTCACTGCAAAGCCTCCGATATGAACAGCGTCGCCATCGGGATATGCCTGGTCGGGGACTTCAACCAGGAAAACGTCTCCCCGGCGCAAATGGGGTCTCTGGTTTATCTGGTCAATGACCTTAAACGATATTATCGCATCCCTAAAAACAATATCTTAGGACACCGGCATGTGCCAGAAAGCCGAACAGACTGTCCCGGGCTCAGGTTCCCGTGGGACCAGTTTAAACGGCAATTGCGGTAAAATTAAAAACCATGTTTCCCCTGACCCATCAAATTAAGGAATAGGAACCCATGAAAAATTTCTGGAAAATCTTAAAAATCTTTTTGGCTGGCCTCCTGGTTTTCTTAGTCGTCGGAAGCATCGGGGGATATTTCTTCCTTAGAAATCTTGATATCAAAAAATACAAAACACCCCTGATTCACTCCGCCGAAAAAGCACTCGGCCGCGCCGTTGATTTCCAGGACATCGAGCTCAGCGTTTCCTTGACCGAAGGGGTCCGTTTTTATCTCTCGGACTTCACGATCGCCGACAATCCGGCCTT
>ENA-UPTA01000584-UPTA01000584.1-activated-sludge-metagenome-genome-assembly--contig:-NODE-584-length-42356-cov-8.099501_pt1 | contig 42356 bp, 40 predicted proteins | sample MGYA00238184_ERZ773361 | MGnify/ENA primary metagenome ERZ773361 (study PRJEB29100, sample SAMN05720205) | activated sludge metagenome | isolation source: anaerobic digester from wastewater... | reverse complement strand
GCATTGTATTGCCTTATGTCTATCTCTTCGCCCTTATCCAGTTTGACTCTTAGCATCCCTTTAAGCATGCTGACATCAATGACTTCTCCCTTTCCATCAGCTGTCTGAACTATAGCTCCGATACCAGGTGTCTTTTTTATAAGGTCTGTATAAACTTCATGTTCATATTTCAAGCAGCACATAAGCCTTCCACATACCCCGGATATCTTAAGCGGATTTAAGGACATTGCCTGGTCTTTTGCCATTTTTATGGATACAGTCTGGAATTCGTTTAAGAAAGTCTTGCAGCAGAAAGCTCTTCCGCATATCCCTATTCCGCCAAGAAGCTTAGCTTCGTCACGTACGCCTATCTGCCTTAATTCAATTCTTGTACGAAAGGTTGATGCCAGATCCTTGACAAGTTCCCGAAAGTCTACCCTGCCGTCAGCAGTAAAGTAGAAAAGTATTTTACTCATGTCAAAAGCTGCTTCTACTCCAACAAGTTTCATGGCTATCTTGTGTTCCAATATCTTTTTTTCACAGATTCCGAAAGCTTCACATTCTTTATTTTTTGATTCCTCTGCTTTTGCCAGATCCTCAGATGTAGCCTTTCTGACAATCTCTTTAAGAGGTGCAACAATAGCAGATTCTTCTACTTCTGTAATCGGAGAAGCCACAGTTCCCATTTCAGTACCCCTGACTGTCTCAACTATCACTTTATCATTTATATCAAGCTTCCAGTTTCCCGGAGCGAAGCTGTATATTTTGTTCGATTGTCTGAACTTTACTCCAACAACTGTTGTCATATGTTTAATTCCTCCATCAGTTCCATATTCATTGTACCTACAGCTATACTTGCAGATACATTATCTTTTATATATTCAGCAGCCTTCATAACTGAATTATATGCATTAAGCAGGCTTTTACTGCTGTTTTTTGCTGCTGTTCTTTTTATAATATCCGAAATGTCGGTATTTATCAAGTTAACTGTTTGACCTGTTTCTTTATATATGACTGTATCACGGAATATGCTTTGCAGCACTTCCAAAAAAACTGTTATGTCTGTTTTAATATCCTTTTCAGTTAAATCTGTCTTTATCTCGCTAAGATATCCGATTGCAGCAATCCTTGTCTGTTTGAATGCTTCATCTGATATTAGTGTGTCCGCTCTTCCAATACATCCTTCAGAAAAACATGCTGCAGAATATATATACTGCATATCCGAATCGGGATGCTTCTCTTCAAGATATTCCAGTACTTCCTGTTTTGAATTTACTCCGGTATAAATTATGATGCTTCGCGAGCGTATTGTATCTATCATCTGTTCCGAGTTAGTCACTGTAAGTATGAAATATGCATAAGAAGGAGGTTCTTCCAGAGTTTTTAAAAATGCGTTCTGTGCCTGGTCCGTCATTGTATCGGCATCGTGGATTATATATATTTTACGTCTGTTATGAATAGGCATTAGCTGCGTATCTGCAGTAAGATTCCTGATATCCTCGACAGTAATTGCTTTATCGCTCTGCAGTATATATTTCTCTTTGTATCCGGTGCACCCTTCACATATACCGCATGGATTAAGTTTGTCTGGATTACTGCAAAAAAGAAGTTCAGAGAAAGCATCTGCTATGAGCTTCTTGCCTGAACCCGAAGGGCCTTCGAATATATACCCGTGACTTATTCTGCCTTTTGCAATCAGTTTTGATAATTGTTCTTTTAAAGGCTTCCTTCCTTTGATGTCGTTAAAGTCTGTCATTTTATTCCTTGATGTATTTTATTACATCAGTTACAAAAATTGTTGCCCCGCCCATGGTTATTTCTATCGGATATCCTGTCAGAACTGCTCCTTGTGATGATCCGATCATTGAGGAATTAACTATCTTCTTCCTGCTCTTGGATTTTGTTTTAATAATTTCAATTGCGTGATCCATTTTTTCATCATCAACACCAATAAGCAAGGTGGTATTTCCGGATTTCAAGAATCCGCCTGTAGAACAAAGCTTTGTAACTCCATAACCTTCCTGACTGAGCCCTCTCATTACATCGAGTTCATCTTCATCATTTACTATTGCGAATATAAGCTTCATCTAATCCTCCTTCAAAATATTATCTACATATGATGTTATTTCTTTTGTTATTTCCTTTGCTTCTTTAGTCCCGTCAATCCTTACTATCCTGTCTGGAAACTTTTCTAAAAGTTTCTTATATCCTTCATATACTTTGTAGTGAAAGGACATATCCTCATTTTCCAGCCGGTCAGTTTCCGATGCGTTCTGTCGTCTCTTTAGAGACTGTTCAGGTGTTATATCAATAAAAAATGTAATCTTAGGAATTATATTCTTTACTGCTGCAAGGTTTATGGACAGTACTGCATCAAAGTCCAGATCCCTGCCAAAAGCCTGATATGCAAGAGATGAATCGAAAAATCTGTCAAGTATCACTATCCTGCCCTCTTTAAGCAGAGGCTCGACCTTTTCTTCCATCATCTGCGCTCTTGAAGACGCATATAACAGCATTTCTGTCAGAGAGGCCATTTCGGTATTATACTTATTAAGCACTATTGAACGGATTTCCTCTCCGATTTTAGTTCCCCCAGGTTCACGAAGCATTTCAGACTGGTAACCTTTCTTAGCAAGGTATTCACTCAAGGCTTTTATCTGAGTCGTCTTTCCGGAGCCATCGGTTCCTTCGAAAGAAATAATTATTCCTTTTGCCATAAATATATTATGCCTTTCCTTCTGTCTTAGGTTTATTCTTGTCATAAACCAGTTTAAGCCCATTCAGGGTGAGCATGCTGTCCACATAGTCAATCTGATCGCTTTTTTTAGCGATAAGATTTAAAAGACCTCCTGTAGCTATTACCTTTATATCCTCATAATTCTGGTTGTAGTCGTCAACGAGCTCCTTCTTCATATACTTGACTATACTGGCTATCTGCCCTAAGTATCCGTACACCAATCCCGACTGCATGGAATTTATGGTATTCTTACCTATGACTTTAGGTGGCATAATTATGTCTATGTTTGGAAGCTTTGCTGCTTTTTTATTAAGGGCTTCTGCTGTAAGCTTAACACCTGAACATATTACGACGCCAGGACATTCGAAATCTTTTGTTACACAGCTGAATGTGGTTGCTGTGCCAAAATCTATTACTATGGCAGGACCTTTATATGTTTCATAAGCTGAAACCAGGTTAACTATTATATCTGCTCCAAGCTCCTTAGGATTATCAATCTTTATATTTAATCCGGTCTTAATTCCCTGTTCTACCATCATGGGAGTCAGGTTAAAATACTTTTCCAGACTATGAGTCAGCGTATACATTATCCCAGGTACAACTGAAGAAAGTATTATTGAGTCGATATCGGACAGTTTCAATCCGGCTGCATTGAACATATTCATGTAGAACACTCCGAACTCGTCTGCGGTCCTTTCCTTGTTTGTAGTAAGACGCCACACATCAGTATATGCGCTCTTGTTATGCACACCCATTACAATATTAGTATTTCCTACATCAATCGCTAAAAGCATACCTTACACCCTTATCATCTTTATTTCTTCAATCTCAAGACGTATTTCCTTCTCTATCCTGAGAATATCTTTTTTAATGTCCTCAGTTGTTTCCACTGCTTCACGGCTTACTCTTCTTTCCTTATTGTACCGCTTATAGTTATTATACCCTTTGTTCTGAAAAGTGTTTTTACTGCCTGCTTCTTCTTTTTTTTCTGTCACAGCAGGTTCAGTAAAGACATTTTCAGCAGCTTCTTCTTTGAGCTGGCTATTATACTGCTTGTTGTAATAAGGATTCTTTTTCTTTCTGTAGTAGTTATTGTTGTTTTTTCTTGGTTTCTGCTGGTTTCTGTCGTTTGATGAAGCATTCTGGTTATCTGTCATCTTATACTCCTTGTATTTTTAACCTTACCTCACTGGAGTCAAGGTATATTATCTTTCCGTCCTGTTCTATTATAAGCCTTCCATCAGTATTTATTCCTTTTGAAATTGCTGTATATGATAACTGCTCTTTCGTATAGGTTATAACCGCGTTATTCATTAAAGAGTATTCATTCCACTTATCTATGATGCAGGCTGTTTCCCCATGCTTAATTTTATCATAGAAGAAGGCTACATTTCCACATATATTTTGTATTATGAGGTCAATGGGAACTTCAGTTCCTGTTTCAATAAGCAGTGAAGTAGCAATATCCGCTATATCCGGATGCATTTTCTTCTGATTGAGATTTATACCGATACCGATAACTACTAAATAAACATCATTATGTATAATCCTGCTTTCACATAATATGCCACAGGCTTTTTTGCTATTTATCAATATGTCATTAGGCCATTTTATCCCTGGTCTTATACCATATACTGTCTCTATAGTTAAAGCTGTCGCAGAAGCTGCCATAACAGGCATCAGCAGTACCATTTCAGGGGTGATAATACCTTTTTCAGGTTTAATTGCCACAGAAAACCATGCACCCTGGGAGTTATCAGATATAAATACCCTGTCGAGCCGCCCTCTTCCATGTGATTGCACTTCGGACTGTATTAAAGTAATTTCCTTACTAAAAGATTTTGCATTATCTTTTGCATATGTATTAGTGGAATTAATGTATGGAAGCTTTATATATTCCATATCATACATTATTTATTGCCTGGCTTTCTTACTATGTATTTCTTCTTATTCAATAGATATTCAATATATCCGTTCTTTTCGCCTATTTTACGTGCATCTTCCGAGACGAAAAGATATCCTGATAACGCTTTTTCGTAATAATGGCTGTCAGTGTCTTCCAGTTCCATCAGAGCGCTTTTCAAATACAATTCTTCTGAGTCATCAACAATTATAGGAACATCCATAAATTTTCCAAGCACTTTTATTTTCTCGGAAAAAACAGTAGTGGTTATGAGTACAAGAGGTTTTCTGTATGTTCCCAGCCTATATTCACAAGCTTTCATAAGCGAGCCTGCAAGAGCATTGGAGTTTTCCATCTCCAGATATGCACCTTCTATTACATATGTCTTTTCGATAGGAACATCAATACATAAGCATGTATATCCAGGTATGTTATATCTCTTAATATCATCAGCAGGGCACAGATATGACACAATAACAGTTTTCGGTCCATTGCCTGTCTTAATAAACGAGTCACCGTATTCTGAAAGCTTCATCCCGAAAGACACTGCATCTTTTGCTTTGCTCTCTGGGACATGATAGTAAGTTATCATAAACTGCCCGCCTCTTTGTACATCCTCACTATATCTTCTGTTTCCAGATTGCCCGGAGTAGCTTTAATACTGGACTGTATCATAGCGATAGCTCCGTATTTTACACACTGTTCCTGATTAAGCACAGGTCTTTCCATCTTTTCAAGAAAGAAGTCACACATCGTGTCAATATCAGAAAACCCAAGCTCCTTTATAACCAGCTTTGTTTTGTCTTTTTCATGTTTCATCATGTGCTGAAAATACGGCTTGACAAAATAAAGATTGGAAAACCCATGGGGCATCTTATGAAAATATGTCATGGAGTAACCCAATGCATGCATTGCAGTTGTTCCTGTATGGGAAATTGCTATACCGCCAAGCATTGAAGCATACATAAGATCGTTTCTGCTCTGTTCGTCAAACTGCTTTATCTGTAATGCATTAACTGCTTTTGCAAAAGAATGTATGCCTTCAATTGAATACATCTGCGACAGGTTAGTGCTCTTTAGTGAAAAATAGCTTTCAAAAAGGTGGCTTGCTGCATCAAAAGCTGTGGATATTGTATAATCAGCAGGAAGGCTGTATGTATATTTAGGATCCAGTAATGCATATTTTGGGAAAATATATTCAGATGCGAAACTCTTTTTTGTCTGCCATTCATCAACTGTAAGTATGGAATAAGGTGTAACCTCGCTTCCAGTCCCGCTTGTTGTCGGTATGGCGATTATAGGTAAGGCTTTTCCGATTTTCTTAGAAAAAAGATCCATACCGCTCATGTTAGTTACAGCTAAAACCGCTATGGCTTTTGCCGCATCAAGTGCGGAACCTCCTCCAATAGCAATAATATAATCACAATTAAATTTCTTGCTCATCATAGCAGCATCTTCAACTGCAGATACTTTGGGATTCTCTTCAATCCTGTCATACAGGATATATGGCCCACCGGCCAGAGCATTTATGACATCATCAAATGCGCCGCTTTTTTTGGCTCCGCTTCTGCCTGTAATAATTAAAGGAAAGTGTCCGGTATCTTTAAACACTTCTTTATTATTAAAGACACAGCCTTTCCCAAATATTATTTTTACAGGTATATAACTTTTAATTTCCATTTGCAGGTACATATGAGAAGGAGCCTCTGTACATTATGAAACATTCCCCTGATGTAATCTTGATTCCCCTTCCGTCTCCTCTGGGTATTATTACGAAGTGATCCTTGCTGAGTGATGCTCCCGGAGCCAGATTCTCCCCTGTGGTAGTATCACTTAATCCTTCGTTATTTGCATTTCCTATTACTTCAGCATTGCCGGCTCTGAGTAAAATTTCAGAAGTTCCAAGCGCATATATTACATCCCCGTTATAAACATGAAGAACCTGCATGCCATAATTATCAGACATGTCCCTGACGGTTACATCAAGAAAATCCATTCTTGATTTTAGGGCGTCTATTTCTTTTAAAGCATTTCCAAGAGCTGTTTCCAGTTCTGTAATTTTGGCATTATCCACAGGGCTGGTTGTTGATCCCCCTGAAGTTCCTGATGACTGTATAAGGGCTTTTACTTCAGCTATTTTGGCGTCTACATATTCGACGCTTGCGATTACCAAATCCGCAGTCTGTGCTGTCGTGCAGAACATAAGGCTCATTACCAATACAATGGTTATTATCGCTATCGTGGTCTTTTTCTGCTGTCTCATCTTTTGTTCTCCTCTTTATTACGGTTTTACGTTCTTATACATTATACATAACGAATTGAATAACGGTCAATGTGCTTCTCATAAATGAGTTACTCAATTGAGAAGGTTATTTATCTTTATAATATTCCCTTCTTTTATGTACACCCTTGGTACTCTTGCGCCTATTTTACATATATACTCATAATTTATTGTTGAACATATAGATGCAATATATTCGACTGGGATATTAGACCCAAACAGCTCAACTTCATCATTTTCCTTAACCCCAACCAAATCTGTAATATCCGCCATGCACATATCCATACAGATACTGCCTACGACCGGAGCTCTCTGATTGTTTATGAATACATCAGTTTTCTGTGAAAGAACCCTGGAATATCCATCTGCATATCCGCATGCTATTGTAGCAATTATACTGTCTTTATCTGTGATATACCTGTTACCATAACTTATAGGCTGGCCTTTTTTTACTTTCTTGATCTGGATTATCCTGGATTTGAAGCTCATTGCACATTTTAATTCCAACCCGTCATGTTCTTTACAGAATTCTGAAGGATATAACCCATATATAATTATTCCAGGCCTAACCATGTCAAGATACTTGTCTTCATGCAGTAAAACTCCTCCGCTGTTGCATATATGCTTTAAGGCTATATCGTAACCTGCTTGTTTTATACTATCTAGGATGTCAATAAATCTTTTATGCTGTATGTCTGTATATGTCTTGTCCTGTTCATCAGCAGTGGAGAAATGCGAGAATATCCCGCTGTAATGTATATTTATTAAACCCAGTGCTTCAAGAACAGGTTCCAGATCATCATATGCAAATCCCACCCTGTGCATGCCTGTATCTATCTTAATGTGGGCATACAGAGTTTTTCCCAGTTTTTCTGCGACCAGTGAAAACTTCCTTGCCATATCCAGATTGGTTATAGTTGCAGCAAGGTTATTGTCTATTGCCTGTTCGATTTTCTCTGGGCATATATAGCCAAGCACCAGTATAGGAGCCGTTATGCCGTTTCTTCGTAAGCTTATCCCTTCATCAAGCGTTGCGACAACAAGCATATACACGCCATTCTCACAAAGTGTCTGAGCTATTTCTACTGCTCCATGCCCATAACCGTCCGCTTTTATAACAGCAGCTACTTTTGTATCATTTGTTTTTTTTCTGATTTGTAATATATTATGCGATATGCAGTCTAGATCAATTTCCACCCACACCCTGTCAGGCTTTTCCACATGCCACCTCCTTGTGCGCTCTGGGTATATACTTTATTATATCCGATGATATCATGCTTATCATGCCTAAGTCCTTAACAGCAAGATCCCCAGCCAATCCATGCATATAAACTGCAGAACAGACATTTCTGAACATATCTTTCGACATAACTGAGTATGCAGTCACCATACCTGCAAGAACATCACCTGAACCGGCTGTAGCCATCCCAGGATTCCCTGTATTGTTAATGTATACTGAATCATTCCCTGCGACAACAGTATTATTTCCTTTTAAAACTGTTATGCATCCATACTCCTCATAAAATTTGTAAGCTGTACCGACTCTGTCTTTTTGAATATCTGATATGGATATTCCGGTAAGACCTGACATTTCTCCTGGATGAGGAAGTATAGTCATCCTGTGGCCATGCTTCTTCAACATATCTTTATTTCCAGAAAGCATCCTAAGCGCTGTAGCATCAGCTACAATACTGCATTTTGAATTCTCCAGCACTTTCTTTAAGAGCATCACATTCTCATTATCATTATTAAGACCGCATCCTATGCATATGCAGTCTTTGTTTTCAATAATCGAAAGAATATTTTCAACTGGTACTGTAATGCCTTCAGTAGTTAGAAGATCATATATTAATAAGTCTTTTTCAGGTGCAGTGTAATATACAAGGCCTGCACCGCTTCTGTAACAGGAATCTACACATAATTTTAAGGCTCCTGTCATGCCATAAGAGCCAGCAATTACAAGAAACCTTCCATAATCCGATTTACAGCTTTGGGCTTTTCGCGGAAGGAAAAAATCTGATATGTCTTTTTTATTGAATTCAACAATCTTCATGAAGGTCATTATACCATCAGAATTATATTTATTAAATAGACTGGGGAATTATGGACAACTGCCTCTTTTTAAACAGTATTATTTATTTAATTATAAACCTTACTAATATCCCAAAAGTTTAGGTGCAATATAGCAGATTAAGGTAATTATGATAGCAGACATAGCGGCTCCTGCGCTTACGCTTAAAAAGGCTTTCTTTTTGTCCATCTGCATAAATGCCGCTATAGCGCTTCCAGTCCAGACTCCTGTAACAGGCAGAGGTATCGCGACAAATATTGCAAGCCCCATTGTCTCATACCTTTCAACTTTTTTCTGGCCTTTTTTTACTTTTTTATCAATGAAATCATAAAACCATTTAAGGATTTTTTTTGTGCTGAGCCATTTAAATATCGGTGTAAAGCAGTATATTACAAAAAACATGGGGATTAAAGACCCTACATATGAAACAAGCGTAACAAGAACCGGGTCCAGCCTGTAAAGAAGAATCCCGACTGGAATCGCGCCTCTCTGTTCAATAATGGGAACTGCTGAAATTGCCAGTATATACAGATATTGCTTTAACATAAATACCTTCCTTTTTAAGACTTAGACTATATATTACTATAGTTCCACCACTTTGGAAATAGGGATTTGTATTTTGAAGTACCGAACCTGGAATCTATGAGCAGTACAAAACCAGTATCAGTTTCGCTTCTTATTACCCTTCCTGCTGCCTGAAGCACCCTGTTCATTCCCGGATATGTGTAAGAATAATCAAATCCGTTCATGTCATTATCATCAAAATACTTTTTTATAAGCTCTCTTTCCGGACAGACCATTGGAAGTCCAGGACCGATTATCGCGGCACCGGAAAGCATTTCTCCCACAAGATCTATTCCTTCTCCGAAAAGTCCTCCCATAACGGCAAAAGCTACCAATGTATTATCACCGAACTGTTCGAACCTCTCCAAAAACAAGCTTCTGTCAGTATCATCCATATGCGCTTTCTGCTCAAGAATAACTGCCTCAGGGTAAATGATAGTGAATATATCCATAACACGCCTCATATATGCATATGAAGGGAAGAATGCCATATAGTTACCAGTTTTTTTGGTGAATTCACTTTTCAGTATCTGTGCTATTCTTTCATATGATGTATCCCTGTCTTTATATTTTGTAGAGACTTCCGTAACAAGTTTTATATTCAGGTTTTCTTTAGGGAATGGCGAATCCAAAGTTATGAAGCTGTCCATATTCATATCTCCGCCTAAAAGGTCCATGTAATACCTTTTAGGCTCTAAAGTTGCAGAAAACAGTATTGATGACCTGCCCATATCCATGCTCTCTTTTAAAAGGTAAGAAGGGTCAATGCACATCAGCTTAATATCCAGCTCTTTGCCTTCTGACGAAAACAGCGTTGTAAATCGTTTATCATAATACTGAGCAACTCTTGAAAAGAAAAGAAGATTGAACATGCCATCTAAGAATATCTCCCTTTTATCGTCAGATATTTTAGAAAGATCATACATCATAATATCGTTAAGACATTTGTCTGTTTTTTCAATAAGGCTTGATGGCAGATCATTCTGCGAAATGAATCCTTTATTCATAACCGAAAAGTGTTCCATCTGCAGTTCTTTCATCTCATTGATAAGTGCATTGACGCTTTTTCTTAATGCCTTCCATTCTTTTTTTATACCGCTTTTAAAATCATCAAGCTGTTTTATACTCAAAGAGCAGGAAAACATTTCTCTGCCTCTCTCCACCAGATTATGCGCTTCATCCACCATAAAGCAGAAAGACTCCTCGTTTTCATAATCAAAATATCTTTGCAGCCTGATTCTGGGGTCGAACAGGTAGTTGTAATCGCAGATTATCAGGTCACAGTAATTAGAAAGATCCAGACTCAGTTCAAATGGGCAGATGTTATAACTATCTGCATACTTAGCAATTATATCCCGATCAAAAAACTGCTCATGAAGCATGTCTTTTATACATGTCCTGGCTCTTAAATAATATTGGTTTGCCCTTGGGCACTTATCTGGATCACAATCTCTTTTTACCAGTGGACATACTTTGTCTTTGGCATTTATACAGATAGTTCTTAAATTAAGACCGCCTTTTTCCAGTTTTCTGTATGCATCCACAGCTACTTTTGCCGTCACGGTTTTTGCTGTCAGATACATCAGTTTATCTACAAGGCCTGCACCTAATGCCTTTATTGCAGGGAACAATACACCCATAGTTTTGCCTATACCGGTCGGAGCAGTAGCGAAGAGTTTTATGCTGTCATTTATACAGTTATATACTTCACTCATTAGTTTTTTCTGGCCAGCCCTGTATGTACCAAAAGGGAATTCCAGTGTTTCAATACTCTGGTCTCTTATTATCTTCCACTTTCTTATTCCTGTTACCCAGTCAAGATATCTGTTTGCAAGTTCAGAATATATATTCTCCAGTTCCTTGAATGAATTCATGTACTCGAAATTAATACTGTCCTGGGTCTCTCTGTTTATGTATACCAGCCTTATATTTATTGTGTCAATATTATGTTTCTTGCAGTATATATATGCATAACAGTAAGCTTGTCCTAAGTGTTCAGGCTTATCTGCCGGCTTTATTTCGTTAATATCCTTGTTTGTTGTTTTTAGCTCATATACATAAATATCGGGTGCTTCTGCTGTTCCTGTTTTCAGTATCCCGTCAATCCGTCCGGTAATTATCATGCGTACTTCATTATTTTCCAAGATATCCTCTACATATACTTCCTTTGTAAAAGCATCTTTACCGTATTGCTTTATCATCTCTTTCTGGAAGCGGATATGATTCGCTGTTCCATCCAGTGCTGCTTCCCTAAAACTGAATCCTGCGCGTGCATCAATATCCCCTGAGAAGAGGGAGAAATTTGCAATATCCCTTACTGAAACATTAATTCTTTTCTGCATAAAAAACAAACACCTGTTTCTCATTATACACTAATACGCAGGTGTTGTATATTGTAACGGTATATGTGGTTTTACTCTTGATCCCAGTTGTGATATATGTTCTGAACGTCATCAAGATCATCAAGATTATCTATAAGTTTTTCCATACTCGGTATCTTGTCATCGTCAATCTTAACATATGTCTGAGGAATCATCTGTATCTCGGCTTCCAAAAATTCATATCCTTTTTGCTCAAGTGCTTCTCTTACAGAGGAGAACTGTGTCGGATCGCATGTTATCTCATATAATTCATCTTCATTCTCAAAATCCTCAGCTCCGGCTTCAAGCGCATCCATCATAAGCTGGTCCGCATCTATCTTTGCATTTTCTTCAATAATCAATACGCCCTTCTTGTCGAACAGATATGAAACGCATCCGTTTGTTCCGAGATTACCTCCGAACTTATCGAAAAAGTGCCTTACATCAGAAGCTGTCCTATTTCTGTTATCAGTCATTGCTTCAACTATAACCGCAACTCCGTTAGGACCATATCCTTCATATGTTATTTGTTCATAACTTTCCGCATTACCTTCTCCGGAAGCTTTCTTTATGCTCTTGGCTATTGTGTCATTAGGTACGTTATTTGCTTTTGCTTTAGCGATTACATCCCGTAAACGCGAATTACTGTTAGGATCTGGTCCGCCAGATCTCACTGCAACCATTATCTCACGGCCTATTTTTGTAAATACCTTGCCTCTTGAAGCATCACTTTTTTCTTTTTTGTGTTTTATGTTCGCCCACTTAGAATGTCCTGACATGTTATATCTCCAAATAAATATTATTTTCGCGTTCAATTATACATTTGTTGTTAACCAACTCATATATTTTACCAATTTGTTCCTCTGCTTTCAAGTCCTCTGCAGCAAACCGCACAATGACCTGTTCTGTGAACTTTACATCCATAACCGTATGCTCTTCCATTATACGCTTAAGCTTCTCATATGACGAATAGTCTGTAGTTAATATGAAAACCGCACAGTCAACCCTTCTTGCCAGTCCTGCCTGCTCGACCGCCTCTTTAGCACTCTGGCTGTATGCACGTGCCAGCCCTCCCGTTCCAAGAAGCGTCCCTCCGAAATATCTTACTACTATTATCAGCACATTTTCAATATTATTTTTTTTAAGCACTTCAAGAATCGGTAATCCCGCTGTTCCTGAAGGTTCTTTGTCATCAGAATATCTCTGGTAAAGCACTCCGTTGTCATTTATAACATATGCATATGTATGATGCGTCGCATCAGGATACATAGTCTTCACTTTCTCCAGCTCAGACAATGCATCTGTTTCCGTTTCTGTTTTTATTGCAAAAGAAATAAAGCGCGACTTTTTTTCCACTATTTCCGCTTTTGCATTCTGCTTTATTGTATAGACTGTATTACCTGACACCTGTCGAACCAAAGCCTCCACCTCTGTCTTTCCCAATATCAGCGACGCTTTTTGTTTCGATAAATTCCATTCTAGGCACCTGCTGTAGAACTATCTGTGCGATTCTGTCACCTTTTTTAATATAGTATACTCCCTGACGGTTCTGCTTTTCGGTTATGTCAAAATTACCTTCATTTACTATGGAGCTGTTATGCATTATTATCCCGATTTCGCCTCTGTATCCTGTGTCTATCGTGCCCGGGCTGTTAGATATTCTTAATCTGGTATTAAGTGAAAGTCCGCTCCTTGGCCTTACCTGTATCTCATAACCTTCCGGTATCGCGACTTTTAATCCTGTTGGTATTATCTTGGTGCTGTTTATATCAAGGATAATATCCTCACATGCGCAAATATCCATGCCTGCATCATGACTATTGGCGTAAACCGGAATCTTTGCGTCTTCTCTTGTTTTTTCTATGTATACTTTAATCATCTGAACTCGTTTTGTGCTTTCTTAAGCTGTTCCTCTGTCTGAGAAAGCGTATCCTTCAGCTCTGCATTAGCCTGAGTTAATTTCTCTATCTTCGCTTCCAGCATCTTGACACGTGAAATCTGCTCTTTGGATTTTTTTTCGATATCATCCATTAAGGCTTTCTGCTTGTTCGCCTGGTCCCTTTCCTTGAAGTAATCATCAGAAATATTTACTGCTGTGAGTACGGCAGCCATTGAAACACTTAATTTCGGATTATCCCTCATAATGGAAGACATTTTTTTATCAACGAACAATGCTATCTTTTCGATATACTCTTCGGATTCACTGCCTTTGATTAAATATTCTGTATTGCATATTCTTATTTTTGTCGTTTTCATGTTATGCTCCATTGGTTTTATGCATAACAAGTATATATTAACAGAAGAGTTTTTGCAAAAGGTATGTGGTGTTTTATGCCTTATCAAATACCAGGCATGCCTTGAACAGATCACCTTCTATTTCTAAAAGCATCGCGCCTTTCATTATTTCTGTCAGGCTTTTGGCTATTGACAGTCCTAACCCGCTGCCTTCACCTGTTCTTGATGAATCACCTCTTACAAAACGTTCCATGAGTTCATCTGCAGATATATTCAGTTTGTACTTTGAAACATTTTTAAAGCAGATCCTTACACGATTGAGTTGCTGTTCAACAGTTATATATGCCCTTGTCCCAGGCTGGGAATATTTACAGATATTTTCCAGCATGTTATCCATTACTCTCCATATGAGACGTCCGTCAGCTAAAATATGAATATCACTGCTAAAATCATTCATCACTGGTTCTATATCATTCTCAGTAAGTTTTGTGGAGTATTCGCCTATAGCCTGATTCATTATCTCTTTCAGATTCAGCTTTTCCATATTAGCAGTTATGACTCCTGATGTGGCTTTTGACGCTTCGATAAGATCATCTGTGAGTTTTTTCAGTCTTGCGCTTTGTCTTTTGAGTATCTCAATATATTCTTTCGATGTAGCATCATCAATATTCTGCCTGTCCAGTAAGTCCACATAGTTGATTATTGAGGTTAAAGGCGTTCTTATATCATGCGATACATTAGTTATGAGTTCGCTTTTAAAATGTTCGGATTTCATTTTTTCATTTATTGCGTTGGACATCCCTTTGGAAATATTATTTAGATTCTCTGCATGCTTTTTGAAATCATTCAGCATATATCTGTTATCTATCCTGTAGTTCAGATTACCGAGTGATATCGCTTCTCCGCCCTTTTTTATCTTTATCATGTTAAGGGCTGCAAAGCAGGACAATACCACTACAGCTATCCTTATCATGAACCAGAAAAATACCGGAGTGAAGCTTCCTCTTGCCATGAAAAGCATTAGAATGAGCTCAATAAACGATACGAATCCGATTACAAGGAGCAGTTTCCATATAAGCGGTATCTTGGACAAAATCTTCCATATGAATCTGAATATCCCTCTTGCAACTATGTATACAAGCGTGTTTCTAAACAGTGTCTTTAGCTTTATCCTTGCAGCGAAACTTACAGTCAGAACCATAAGCGCTAAAAATATGAATGCGAATCCGAAAGATAAAAGCATTACAAGCGCTTCATACATATATTCCGAGTACAAGGCCCTGGCAGGCTCCTGAATTACTAAAACAGCTAATGCTATCATTCCTCCAATAAGAAGTATTAATAAGTCAAATGGTATCTTATCAATAAAACCAGGTTCAAACTTGTCATGCTCCTTCTTACGTGCAGCAGAATATATAAGATATATGAATATGAGGATAGTCATTACCAGAGAGACTGAAGCTAAGGGTATTAGCATGTTTCTCGTCTTGTATGCGAAATTATATAGATTATACGGAAAACGGTAGTCATCTGATGCTGATATATCCTTTTTCACATAAGCAGTCATAGTATAACCGCCTTGGTTAATAGCAAAAGGGACTTTATATCCATATTGCGCTGTATAGCTGGAAAGAATAATTTTTCCCGAATTATCTGTGATTTCAAAAAAGAAGTTTGTATTTTCCTCTGAATAATACTGCATATAATCCTCAAGAGCCTGCTCATCGGGGTATGCAGAAATGTACTGCGTAAAATATCCGTTATATACATCCATGGCATAATCTGTGGTAATATCAGAACATATGCTGCTTTTAAAGAAAGCCATATCAGGATTTCTGTCAATATCATATGTTTTTATCAAGACAGAAGAAGTGACTGCTACTGTAAATGTAAGTGCGGTAATTGTAATAAGAAGATAAGCCAGTACTTTTGTTAACAAACTGTTACTCATGTTCTTCATCGGTTAACCCTGCCTTTCCATCTTGTATCCCTGCCCCCATACGACTTTGAAATATCTTGGTTCTGCAGGATTTATCTCGATTTTTTCCCTTATGTGCCTTATATGCACAGCGACAGTATTTTCCGCACCATAGGGTTCATCTTTCCAAACTTCTGAATAAATCTGCTTTGTGGAATAAACCTTTCCAGGATTCTGCATAAGAAGCTTCAGTATATCAAATTCTATCGGTGTCAGGCTTATCGGTTCTGATGCCACGGTTACTGTTTTTGCATCATCATCAAGCTCGATATCTCCTATCTGTATTACGGATTTCGGTTTGGTTTCAGCTCCGAGCTGCATATATCTTCTCAATTGGGATTTTACCCTGGCAAGTACCTCTACCGGATTGAATGGTTTGGTTATATAGTCATCTGCTCCTAAATTAAGGCCAAGCACTTTATCATTATCTTCGCTTTTTGCTGTTAAAAGTATAATGGGAACATTGCTGATTTTTCTTATTTCCACCATAGCGGTAATTCCGTCTACATCTGGCATCATTATATCCAATAGCACCAGATGTATCTTGTTTTCTTTAATAATTTCTACCGCTCTTTTGCCGTTATAGGCTGTAAAAGTTTTGTAGTCATCTGAAGATAGGTAAATCTTTAATGCAGAAACTATATCATAATCGTCATCACAAATAAGTATGTTGTACATGGCTGTCTCCTTCTTTCTCTATTTTGCACCATAAATGCTTAAGGAAAAAGCCTTATTTTCATTAAAGTTTTATTAAGATGCTAAAAATCAGCATTTACATCATCATATCGGCTCAAAACAACCTTATTCTCCTTATAAGACTGCTTCACATCAATTATCCTTTGATTTTTGGATCCTTTATATGTAAGCCTCTCATCTTTTTGTTCAATTATAAAGGGACTATCGACAAGAACATCAACATAATCCAAAAGAGCCTTTTTATTTTTATCAGCCGTTATCTGCTCATATGTGTACCCTGAATATGCCCATACGTTCAGACCTTTATTGATTGCTGCTTTTGCAACAGGTATTAGTTCCAAAGGCTGCATAAAAGGCTCACCTCCTGATAAGGTGATGCCTCTTTGCAATTTGGATTCATTAATGTATTTAATAATATTATCTGCTTCTTCTAAAAATCCGCCATTTACGTCATGGGTGTTGGGATTATGGCAACCTTTGCAGTTATGCAGACAGCCTTGTGTCCAAATGACAATTCTCAAACCAGGGCCGTCAACTGTGCTGTCCTTTATGCAATTAGAGGACAGCCTTATCTTATGCATGCTTGACTCTGTCTCTTTCTTCTGCCGCTTTTGAATCATTGAAGTTATCAAGCGTTCCGACAAGATATCCTGTTATCCTGCGTATCCTCTCAAATTTCGGACCATTCTTTTCTTCTCTTTTGCAGTTTGGACAGACAGAATCTTTTATAATTCCTGTATAACTGCACACCGGGTCTCTGTCTACTGGATGATTGATGCTTCCATAACCTATATTGCATTCCTTCATGTATCTGATGATATCTTCAAAAGCTTCAAGATTCTTTAATGGGTCACCGTCGATTTCCACATAAGATATATGTCCGGCATTTGTGTATGTGTGATATGGTGCTTCTTTTTGAAGCTTGTCATATGCTGATATTTTGTAATACACAGGAATATGGAAAGAATTAGTGTAATAATCCTTGTCAGTTATTCCTTCTATGGTACCATATACTTTTTTATCCAGAGCGGTAAATCTTCCTGACAAACCCTCTGCAGGTGTAGCTATTAAAGAGAAATTCAAAGTATACTGCTTCATATACTCATCACATTTTTCCCTCATGTGGCTTATAATCTTCAATCCTAATTCCTGGGCTTTTTCACTTTCTCCGTGGTGTTCTCCTATCAGGGCCTTCAGACACTCAGCAAGCCCTATAAATCCTATTGTCAGAGTTCCCTGTTTAACAACCTCTTCAAGAGTATCCTCCCAACCGAGGTTTTCTGATCCCATCCAAAGATGCTGGCCCATTAGGAATGGGAAGTTTTTAACTTTCTTGCTGCCCTGTACTACCAGTCTGTCTAAAAGCTGTTGTTTTACAGCATCCATCTTATCATCAAGGTCCTTAAAGAATCCTGCTTCATCAAATTTGCCTTTTAGTACAACTCCATGCTTGAGGCCAAGCCTTGGCAGATTTATGGATGTGAAGGAAATATTACCCCTTCTGCTTACAACTTCATCACCGCATACATTTCCCAATACCCTTGTCCGGCATCCCATGTATGTGACTTCTGTGTCAGGATTTCCCGGTTTATAGTATTTTATATTAAATGGGGCATCAATAAATGAAAAGTTTGGAAACAGTCTTCTGGCTGATACTCTGCATGCAAGCTTGAATAAATCATAATTCGGATCTTCAGGATTATAGTTCACGCCTTCCTTTACTTTGAAAATCAGTATAGGGAATATTGGTGTCTCTCCATTGCCAAGCCCTGCATCCTGGGCAAGTAGCAGATTCTTTGATATCATACGACCTTCTGAGGATATGTCTGTGCCGAAATTGATGCTGGAAAATGGCACCTGGGCTCCTGCCCTTGAATGCATGGTGTTTAGATTGTGGACAATACCTTCCATTGCCTGAAAGGTCTTTTTGTCAGTTTCAGCCAGTGCTTCTTCATATGCGAACTTGTTTATCTTCTCTATGTCTTTATGCTCTGCTCCACACTCTTCAACAAGAAACTCATTAAATTTCTTTATAAATTCGCTGTGCATGTCTATTTTGGCGTAGAGACCGGTTCTTTTTTCAAATTCCTTTATTTTATCTATGCAGTCTGATGTGGCACCAGACATAATTTTTAAGGCCTTAACAGTATTGTCCCTGTATGTCCTTCTGAAAGTCTTTTCAACGCCGTCAGCAAGATAATAGTCAAATGCCGGAATACTCTGCCCTCCATGCTGGTCATTCTGGTTGCTTTGTATAGCTATTGCTGCCAGTGCTGCATATGAACCTATATCCTGAGGTTCGCGAAGATGTCCATGGCCTGTCGAAAATCCGTGTTTGAAAAGGCGGGAAAGATCAATCTGGCAGCATGTGAGGGTTCCCATGTTATAGAAATCCATATCGTGAATATGTATGTCTCCCTCTTCATGCATCTTTGTGTGCTTAGGATCTAATAGATTGGTTTTACAGAATTCTTTTGACACTGCAGATCCATACTGAAGCATGGTACCCATTGCGGTATTACCATCTATATTGGCATTCTCCCTTTTCAGATTGCTCTGATTCGCATCATGGAAGGTAATCTCCTCAATAGCCTTCATAAGACGCGTCTTCATGGACCGTGCTTTATTGCGTTCTTCCCTGTATATAATATACTTCTCAGAGGTCTTTGCATGACCTTGTTCAATAAGCACTTTGATTACCGCATCCTGCACGTCTTCAACTGTAGGTGTGGCTTCAATGAATCTTCGATTTAGCAATTGCACTACCTTTTCTGTAAGCTGCTCTGCAATTGTAAAATCCGCTTTTGTATTTTCCTCTTTTGCTACTGCCTCTGCGGCTAAGAATATAGCTCTGGTGATTCTAAGAGGCGAAAAGTTTTCTTCACGCCCGTCGCGTTTGGTAATTTTCGTAATCATAACTCTCTCTCCCAATATGTAGTGTCCGTTACCGGATCGTAAACACAATACTTAGTATTTAGTATATTGCGAGGTTTTTTATTTTGCAATAGAGTTTTAAAAGAAAAACAAGAAATTTCTTGTTTATTTTTTAACACTGGAATATTAACATTTTATGTTCTAAAAAGATGCTGTGAGACAGTTATTGATTTACATTATTTGTTTTTGAGTCTGTACAATTCCCAGGACAGTTTTGCAAACTGCTCTATGGATAATGATTCCGCTCTGGCATCAGCTCTTATATCCATCTTTGTCAGCATTTCTTCCACAGCTTCTTTGCTTGTGTTGAATGAAGACATTGAGGCAATACAATTTGAGAGCTTTTTGCGTCTCTGCGAAAAACCGGCTCTGACCACAGAAAAGAAAAATTCCTCAGAAGGAACATCAACCAGCGGTTTGTCCCTTTTCACAAACTTCAACACTGTACTTGTAACCTTTGGTGAAGGTATAAAGCTTTCAGGCGGGACATTAACAACGAAAGATGCATCATACCGGTAACTTACATATATTGTGAAGCTTCCATATACCCTGCTCCCTTCTTTTTCGCATATCCTGTCTGCTACCTCTTTTTGCATCATAAAAACCATTAAATCAGGAATATTTTCTTCTTCAAGAAACTTGGCTATAACCGGAGTGGTTATATAGTAAGGCAAATTGGCAACCGTCTTGTATCTGCAGTTACAACCTAATAGGCTTGATATATCTGTTTTGAGGATATCTTTATTCACTATCTCAACATTGTCATGCTTTGCAAGAACTGCAGTAAGGGGCTTTATAAGATCCTGATCTGTTTCAACTGCATACATCTTTTTACATAAAGGTGCAATAAGAGCTGTTATAGCGCCTGTTCCGGAACCTACCTCGATCACAATATCTTCTTTATTAAGATTAAGTGCTTCCACAATTTTCAAAGCTATTGATTTGTCTATAAGGAAGTTCTGCCCTAAGGCTTTCTTTGCCCTTATATAATTCGGAAGAGGTATTATATTATCTACATTCTTCATCAGATCTCCAATGCCTGTTTGTATTTTGCTGCCTTTTTGAAAAGATTAAAGCTGTTATCCCACAAATGTTCTAAAAGCTTTTCATATGATATCTGCTTCACCTCTGCCATTTTTCTTGCAATGTACACAAGATTCTTCGGTTCATTTCTGGTACCTCGGAAAGGTTCAGGAGACATATATGGGCAGTCTGTCTCTAAAAGAATCCTGTCAACGGGTATTGCTTTCAAGGCTTCAATGGATTTATTCGCATTCTTAAATGTAATAACTCCGGTAAAGGAAATATACAGGCCGAGATTAAGAAGGATTTTAGAGCTCTCTGCACTTCCCGAATAACAGTGCATGACTCCATTAATATCTTTTCCAAATGAAGATAAGATATCAATGGTATCCTTATGAGCTTCCCTGTCATGGATTATTACTGGCATATCCATCTGCTTAGCCAATTCCAGCTGTTTTGCAAAAACATCCTTCTGTTTATTTTTTTCGCAGAAATCATAGTAATAATCCAGACCGATTTCGCCAATTGCTAATGTTTTCTGTTCTAAAGCGAGTTTTTTAAGAATGTCCAGGTCTTCTTCCTTGAAATCATTACCATTATGAGGGTGTATACCTACCGAGCTGAATATCTGATTATTTTCATTTGCATAAATAACAGCCTTTTTTGAAGTTTCCATATCGTCAGAAACATTGAGAACGGCATGTATGCCGTTCTCTAAAGCTCTTTGTATAACTTCATTCCTGTCCTGATCGAACTGTTTTGCAAGAATATGAGCATGGCTTTCAAATATCATTGTCTCTTCAATGCCATCGCGATCTTTGCTTTTATAACTATATTTTCCGCTGTCAGGCCATATAGATTTATGAGGTCTTCTGGTTTTCCTGATTTGCCGAATTTGTCTTCAATCCCTACTCTCTTTACTGGAACAGGCTGCTCATCACATAGTACTTCACATACTGCAGAACCCAGTCCGCCGATTATATTGTGTTCTTCTGCAGTAACAACTGCTCCTGTCTCTCTAGCAGCCTTCACAATAATGTCTCTGTCAATTGGTTTAATGGTGTGTATATTAATCACTCTTGCCAGAATACCCTGTGCCCTTAATGTCTCATAAGCATCTAGAGCTGGTTTGACCATAAGTCCTGAAGCTATTATCGTTACATCACAACCATCTTTCAGCTGAACACCTTTTCCAATTTGAAATTCGTAAGAGTTATCATATATATCTTCCACAGCCAGCCTTCCAAGTCTTAAATACACAGGACCATTGTAATCTATTATTGCTTTTACTGCCTGTTTGGTTTCTCTTCCGTCACAAGGCTGAATAACTGTCATATTAGGTAATGCCCTCATTATAGCTATATCTTCAATAGCCTGATGGGTCGCGCCGTCCTCTCCGACAGATATACCCGCATGTGTTGCAGCTATCTTGACATTAAGTTTCGGATAGCAGACTGAATTCCTTATCTGTTCTGCAGCTCTTACTGCTGCAAATATGGCAAAGGAACTTGCAAACACAATCTTATTGCATGTAGCCATGCCTGCTGCAGATGATACCATGTTAGCTTCAGCAATTCCTGTATTAAAGAATCTTTCAGGATATAACTCCTTAAAAGAAGCTGTCATAGTGGATTTCGATAAATCCGCATCAAGTACTATTATTCTTTCATTGCTCCCGTATTCTGCTAATGCTTCACCGTAAGCCGCTCTTGTAGCTTTTTTCATATTATACCCCCAGATTCTCGATATATGCATCTATTTCAGCAATGGCTTTATCTCTCTGTTCCTGATTGGGAGCTTTCCCATGCCAGCCATACTGGTTTTCCATATATGATACGCCTTTGCCTTTAACTGTTTCAGCAACAATCATAGTAGGTTTGCCTTTAGTTTTTTTGGCTTTTTCAACTGCATTGTCTATCTGATTTATATCATGTCCGTCAATTATAATGACGTTCCATCCGAAAGCTTCAAACTTAGCTGCTACCGGTTCAGGTGACATTACTTTTGTTATATCCCCGTCTATCTGTAATCCGTTATGATCAAGAAAAGCAGTAAGATTATCCAGTTTGTAATGAGCCGCATACATCATTGCTTCCCATACCTGGCCTTCCTGCAGCTCTCCATCACCTAATATCGCATAAACCCTGTAACCTCTTTTATCAAGTTTTCCCATCTGTGCCATACCGCATGCCGCACAGATTCCCTGTCCAAGCGAACCGGTAGTCATATCTACTCCCGGAACATCCTTCAAAGACGGGTGGCCTTCAAGATAACTGTCAGCCTGGCGGAATGTCAGAAGATCTTTCTTTGGAATATATCCCTTTTCAGCAAGTACCGAATACAATACTGGTGACGCATGTCCTTTTGATAGTACAAATCTGTCCCTGTCTGGATCTTTCGGTGCTGAAGGATTTACATTCATGTGCTTGAAATACAATACTGTAAGTATATCTGCACAGGATAACGATCCGCCTGGATGGCCGCTACCGGCTGAAAAAACCGCATCAATTATATTTTTTCTAACATCGGCTGCCTTCCTCTTCAATTTTAGCAATAATTCCTGTTCCATTAACAACTCCTTTTTTTCGTGTCAATATATGCAATTACGGATAGGTTTTACAGTACATGCCTAACCTAAGTAATTATATCATCTCACAACTCTTTGTCAAAGGCCCCGAAGCCTTCTCCAAGTACCTGATGAGCGGAAGTAACTATTAGAAACGCCTTATTATCCATCTGTTTGACTAATTTTTTCAAAGCAGGCAGCTGCCTGTTCTTCACTACGCAGAAGAGAGTCTCCCTTTCCCTTTTAAAATACATTCCACGGCCGGCAAATCCTGTAACCCCTCTGCCAAGAGTGTGTATAATCGCATCAGCTATCTGCTCGCTCTTATCCGACATTATAAACACTGCTTTTGCAACATTTGCGCCATCCAAAATAAGGTCAATCATCTTCATTGAAATAAATATTGCGATTACTGAATATAGTACCAGCACTATATTTTTGAACACAATAAGCGACATTATGACAGATATGCCGTCAAACATGAACATTAATGTGCCTACACTGTAGTGTATTCCTTTTCGTCTTAAAATTTCTGCAAACAGATCAGACCCGCCCGTACAGGAATTACGTGTAAATACCATCCCTAATCCAAGACCCATCAGAGCTCCTCCAAAAAGACAGAACAGCATAAGATCAGGTATGTTATTGCTTTCAATAACTATCTCATTGGAAACTTTTGCTAACCACTGTGCAGTAACATCGATAGCAACAGTATATGCCAAGGTGGAAAACATAGTCCTTATCATAAATGTCTTCCCTATGACTTTGTACCCTATTAAGAACAAGGGAAGATTAAGAAGTACAATCAACACACCGACAGGTACTTTGCTATTAAAAAGATAATAAAGTACGGTAGCTATACCAGAGACCCCGCCAGAGTGGATCTTATATGGTATAAAGAAGAGATTAACCGCCGCTGCAGAGATTGTAACCCCGATTATCATAATTAAGTAATCAAGAACCTTAGGCCATACAGCCTTCATGCCCTTCTTCATTTTATATACCCGCCTGCCTTCTCTAATACTTTCTGCTTATCGACATAAGTCATTGAAGTGTTCTCATACTGCAATGCTTTTATATACAGTTTTTTTGCAGTTTCTGTGTCATTGATTTTTTCATAGGCTAAGCCGCTGTAGTAAAGTGCATCCTGTGATGATGCTCTCATGTTCTTTTTTCCTTTTATGAGCTTTTCTGCAGCCGAAAGGGCTTTATCATATTCCTCATTAATGCAGTGAATTATGAGAAGATTTTCCACTGCTACCGGATTTGTCTTAAGATATTCATAACCTTTAAGAGCGGCTGCTTTTGCTTTTTCCATATTGCCGGAAAAAATACAGAGCTTGGCATATATGTTGTAATACCACTGATTACGCATTGTCTCATCCATAGATTCGACTTTAACAAGAGCGGCAATAAGGTTTTTGTCCCTTTTCCACTTCAACACAGCATTGCAGAGCATAAGCGATGTTGCGGCTTTTCCTTCGGGTTTCATGCTCTCAAGCACTCCTAAAACTTCCTCAGCCTGGTCGTACTCTTCGAGCAGTATAAGAAGATATGCATATGATGCCACAATAGGAAGCTCTTTCATCTTGACTTCATATGCTTTTTTATAATATTTCCTTGCTTTTTTTAAGTTACCCTTTGAATAATTCTTTATTGCTATATACGAATATATCTTTGACTGTTCTACTATTATCCTGTAAACAAAATATGCTGCGGCCAGTACAAGCGCTTCAATTGTGGAATTGAAAATTATAAGCCCGAGAATGAAAATGGGCACAAGCCAGTTAATAGTCTTAATTACCGATTTACTTTTCATAAATCCCTCTTTCCTACCCGTAAATTATATATCATCTGTCATACCCTTACAACAAGCAAGCAACTGCGTAATTAATCGGACAGTAAAAAATAACTATTGAAACATATGTTCGTATATTGTATAATACATCCGTACCCTGACTCTAGTGTGTCAGCAATCAAATCTTTAGCAAGAAGAAATCCGCTCCCCTCGGATTTTTTCTTTAATTTAGCTTTTCTCCAACTCTGAAAACCTCATTTAGAGAGTGCTTTAACTGTAATCCCATGCTATAAATATATCTTAATAATATATAATATTAATACACTGGTTTTAAAAAACAGATATGGTATAATTGCTCCGAAAAGAAGGTAGGAACATGAAATCTTTACAGGAACTATACAGAATCGGAAGAGGCCCGTCGAGCTCTCACACAATGGGTCCGGACAGAGCGGCAAGAAGGTTTGGTGCAGAGCATCCTGATGCAGATGAGTTTATGATAACTCTATATGGCTCATTAGCAAAGACAGCATTAGGCCATATGACAGATAAGGCCATAAGGGAAGCATTAGCTCCAAAACCCGTTCAGATAAGTATAGATCAGTTCACTACAGACCTTCCTCATCCTAACACTATGGATTTCATGGCAATAAAAAACCTTACAGTAGCAGACAAATGGAGAGTTATGAGCATAGGAGGCGGAGCAATAAGGATAGAAGGCAAACCTCATATGGATACCCCTGATGTTTACAAAGAAAAGAATTTCACCCAGATAAAGGAATACTGTGAGAACAATCACTTAAGGCTTTATGAATATGTTATGCAGTGCGAAGGGCCACAGATATGCGATTATCTTGAAACAGTCTGGACCCAGATGAAGTCATCCATTAAAGAAGGCCTTAATGCCACTGGTCTGCTTGAAGGAGGATTACAGCTTCAAAGAAAAGCCAGATATCTTTACAGCCAGAGACATATGGACGAAAGTGCATCAACAAAAGAAAACCGTCTGGTCTGTTCATACGCTTTTGCAGTATCAGAGCAGAATGCCGGAGGTGGAATAGTTGTCACTGCTCCTACCTGCGGTTCCTGCGGAGTTCTTCCGGCAGTGTTAAAGTATATGCAGGAAAGAAACGGTTTTTCTGATAAGGATATAATAAAAGCTATAGCTGCAGCAGGAGTCATAGGAAATGTAATCAAAACAAATGCCTCCATATCAGGTGCAGAATGCGGATGCCAGGCTGAGGTTGGAAGCGCATGTTCCATGGCATCAGCAGGCCTTGCTGAACTCTTTGGAATGGACTTGGACCAGATTGAATATGCTGCTGAAGTTGCGATGGAGCATCATCTGGGACTGACATGCGACCCAATAATGGGCCTTGTGCAGATACCATGTATTGAAAGAAATGCTGTTGCTGCCATGAGAGCTATTAATTCTGTAAGCCTTGCAAATTTCCTTACCCATACCAGGAAGATATCTTTTGATATGGTTGTTGATACTATGTATGAAACAGGAAAAGACCTCTTCAGCAAATACAGAGAGACTTCAGAGGGTGGTCTTGCAATCAAATACAAGTAATATGAGGTTTAAAATTCTTACAACTTGCTGTTGACAACTAGTTTTGCTTTTAGTATACTTCAAAATGCTGTTACACCGGTACGACTCTTGGGAGCATAGCTCAGCTGGGGGAGCACCTGCCTTACAAGCAGGGGGTCATAGGTTCGAGCCCTATTGTTCCCACCAAGAACGCTGGTGTAGCTCAGCAGGTAGAGCAGCTGATTTGTAATCAGCAGGTCGGGGGTTCGAATCCGTCCACCAGCTCCAAACAAACCCTGAGACACTTAAGTTTCAGGGTTTTTCCTTTCCCTACTATTTACCACCCCTCTTTGCTCACGATATTCCCTTGGAGTACGGTCCGTAACTGATTTAAACATTCTGGTAAAGTAACTCTGCTCTTCAAAACCGCAAAGGTAGGATATCTCAGCAATGGAGTATCCGCTTTCAACAAGCAGACAGCAGGCATTGCGTATTCTTACATTATTTATATATGTGGCCAGATTCATCTTCTTCTCATCTTTAAATATCCTGCTTATATACGAAACGCTGAAAGATACATGTTCAGATATGTCATTAAGCGTTATCTTATTCATATAATTGGCATTGACATATTTCATTATCTTTTGGATTGTATCATTATGCTTTGTGTCGGCTACAGTAAATACGAGTTTTGTGTATCTTGTAAGATGCATAGACAGCCATGAGCTTAGGTCTTCAATGTTATCTATTTCCAATATATCTTTAAGAAACTCCTTGTTAAGCCCCAGTACCCTGTTTATATCTGCACCGCCCTCAATTGCAGAACGGGACAGCAGTACTATGAGTTCGATTACCCTGGCTTTTAACATTGAATAATCCTTAATTGCTGTAAAATATATATATCCCAATATATCGTTGAGGATAGCCTGTGCTTTTGATTTGTCTCCTTGTGTGACATATTTCTGAAGGAGCTTTTCCTGTTTAAAGGGATATTCCTCTTCTGTTATGTTATCTTCTTTTTTATACACTCTGTCTATTATGCCTTTACTGAAATCCGCTGTCTGGTTGAGAAATGATAAAGTCTCATTTTCCCTGATGACTGTATATGAAATCATCATGAGTAAAAGGTCAGATATGGATGTAACCTTATTTGGTGATACAAATTTCAATTCTTTTAGCTGTTTTATCATGTCTCTTCTGCTGTATCTGAATAATCCGTTAAAATCATCTGACAAAAAATCCTCATGACTTATCATGATGAAAGGACCGAACACAATACCTTTTTTTATGATACTTCCTTCAAATATGGAAACAGCAATAAATGCCACTCCTGCAGGACATATAAATTCATATCTTCCTCCCCATTTATATGATTGTTTTACTGCCTGTTCCATAAGATTATTACATTGGGCAAAACCATTTTCCCTTATCTGCTTTTCATGGCAGGCTTTACAGAAGCTTTCTTTTAAATATAATGATAAATTTACATCATTAAAATCGACTATTCTAACTGGTATGTCAAATGCTTCTTCTATTTTATTTCTTAAGGCATTTATATACTCCATAACATCCCCTTTTACAGCCAGACATTTAGTAATCTCTAATTCCTATCAGTTTGATAGGAATACAACAAGATTCTACCAAAAAAAGCATGATTCTGCAATATCTGTCAAAAAAGATAATATATACTCAGCTCATATGAATGGAGGACAGATATGAGGATATTTAACACAACGACTTATGATTCACTTGAGGATTTTGTATACTCAAAAGCGAAAAACCCGGTAATTCTTAAAAACGGAATGGTGATAGGAGGAGGTATGCTTTATCCAGAAATCAATTTTACTCTTCCAACGATGACGATTAATAAGGAAACGATGCCGCAGATTCTAGGAATATATAAAGAGATAGCTACTGGTATATGCCAAAGGGCTCATGAACTGCATGTTCCAGGTTTTGTAGCGGAAATTGAAACATTGCCTCCGATGACATTTAATCCTCAATGGGGAATTGATGTATGCAGTACTGTAGCTGATGTTTTAAATAGTTATTCTGAAAAGTATGGTTACAAAGCATCCGTAAGGATTACTCCTAATGATATAAGGGAGGGGGATGATCTGGAACATATGTGGCATGGCAGACATTGGGATTCTATACTTAATACATTTGAGGGTTGTGCAAAAAATGGTGCTGAGTTACTAGCAATCGAATCTGTCGGTGGCAAGGAAGTACATGATGAAGCAGTCATGTTCTGTGACATATCAAAATCAATTTTCGCACTATCAGTGCTAGGCTGTAAGGATATGGGCAAACTCTGGACTGAAATAGTAAGAATAGCAGACTCCACAGGAACTATAGCATCAGGTGATACCGCCTGCGGATTTGCGAATACGGCAATGGTTCTTGCAGACAGGAACTATATACCCAAAACTTTCGCCGCAGTAGTAAGAGTAGTATCTGCAATACGAAGCCTTGTCGCAATTGAATGCGGAGCTAAAGGCCCTCATAAGGATTGCGGGTATGAAGGAGTTTTTGTTAAAGCTATTTCTGGAATACCGATATCAATGGAAGGAAAAGCAAGTGCATGCGCACATTTAAGCCCTGTGGGCAATGTGGCATCCTGCCTTGCGGATTTATGGAGTAATGAATCCATCCAGCATATAAAACTGCTTGGTGGAATGGCACCAACAGTTTGCTTTGAACAGCTGGCATATGACTGCAGGCTGATGAACGAAGCTTCTTCAAAAGGAAATGATAAAGCCCTGTTCTTAAGAGACTGTTTAGCAGATTCTGACAGCCTCTATGATCCTCAGGCTTATGTATTGAGACCTGATGTCGTGCTGGATATCTCAAAGCAGATTATGAAAGAAAAGACTTATTATGACAGAGCAAAAAGAGGAGCCATTGCAACAGTTGGAATTTTGAGAAAAGCCTATGATGAAAGAACCTTGAAACTCGATGACAAAGAGCTTGATTGGATGGACAGGATATATGATGAGATAGAGGATATGCCCAAGACTGAACAAGAATTAACAGAATTAATGATCCCGCTTTGTGAAAAGCTGAATCCGGAAAAATATGACTTAATATAACTAGAAAAGGAGAATGACATGTCAAATCTGCAACTAATATCTGAATCAGTTCAAAAAGGCCGCGCAAAGGAAACAGTTACTTATATAACTGAGGCTATTAAAGAAGGTGTATCAGCTTCTGACATACTTAATAACGGATTGCTGGATGGAATGAGCAAACTTGGAGTCAGATTCAAGAACAACGAAGTATATGTGCCTGATGTCCTTGTCGCAGCAAGAGCTCTGACAAAAGGCCTTGAAGAATTAAAACCTCTCATGATCAGCGAGGACATAAAACCAATTGGGAAAGTAGTACTTGGAACGGTTAAAGGAGACCTGCATGACATAGGCAAGAATCTGGTAAAGATGATGCTTATCGGCAATGGTTTTGAAGTAACAGATCTTGGAGTGGATGTTTCAGCTGAATCCTTTGTAAATGCAGTAAAAGAAAATGAACCTGATATAGTGGCATTATCTGCATTGCTTACAACAACCATGTCACAGCAGGGTGAAGTCGTAAATGCACTTAAGGCCAATGGGTTAAGAGAAAAGGTTAAAATAATGGTCGGTGGAGCACCTGTTACTCAAACTTTCTGTGATGAAATTGGTGCAGACGCATATGCCGCAGATGCTGCATCTAGCGCAGAACTGGCCAAATCTTTTGTAATTCATAAGCAGTGATTCTGTTTCATGTGTAACTTATTAATATTTTAGCGCATTATGAATTATACGGTTCGAAAGAGTGAAAAAATAGTTATAGCAATGAGCGGCGGAATTGACAGTTCCGTCGCTGCATTCCTGTTGAAGAATGCTGGAAACGATTGCATAGGCATTACATTGAAACTAGTTAAAAACAGTATTAGTGATATTACGGAAGGTAAAACCTGTTGCTCATATGATGATATACTGGATGCTAAAAAAATAGCATACAAGCTTGAAATGCCCCACTATGTATTGAATTTTACCGAAGTCTTCGAAAAGAAAGTCATTCAGGATTTTATTAATAAGTATACAGAAGGACTAACTCCCAATCCATGTATAGAATGCAATAGGATCATTAAATTTCATGAATTACTGCACAGAGTGCAACAGATAGGTTATACATATTTAGCAACAGGACATTATGCAAGGATAATCTATAATGAGAGGACGGGAAGATACAATCTTCTAAAAGCAACTGATATATTAAAAGATCAGAGTTATTTTCTATATATGATGACTCAGGAACAACTGCAATACACTCTTTTCCCATTAGGAAATATGAGTAAAAAGGAGGTCAGAGCTTTAGCTAATGATAACAGATTACACAATTATAAAAAGCCTGACAGCCAGGATATCTGCTTTATAAAAGACAATAACTACGCAGAGTTCATCGAAACCCATGCTTCACTTATACCGGAATATGGTAACTTTGTATATACTGACGGTAAAAAAATAGGCACACACAAAGGCATACACCGGTATACCATTGGGCAAAGAAAAGGCTTGGAGGTCTGTTCAGGAAGACGACTATATGTGTGCAGCAAGGACATACTCCATAACACAATAGTATTGGGGCAAGAGAAAGACTTACTAAAAAAATCGTTTGATATTACTAATATTAACCTTATATCAACAGATACAATAAAAATTCCAATGCACTTATCCGTTAAAACAAGATACTCACATACAGCAGAATCTGCAACTGTAATACAAACAGATACCGATGTAATCAGTATCTGTTTTGATGAACCTCAGAAGTTTATATGTCCCGGTCAGTCAGCAGTCCTATATGACGGTGATTCTGTAGTAGGTGGAGGGATTATAAGGTAGCGAATAACTGTGTTGATAAATACCTCTCACCTGTATCCGGTAAAATAACGACTATTTTTTTACCTGTGTATTTTTCATCTGCAGCAATTTTCGAAGCTGCATGCAATGCTGCACCTGATGATATTCCGACCAGTATACCTTCTGTCTTTGCCAAATTCCTGCTTGCTACATATGCTTCTTCGTTTTCTACTGTTATAACCCTGTCATATACCAGTGTGTCAAGAACTCCAGGTACAAAACCTGCTCCGATACCCTGTATCTTATGAGGTCCGCTTGTTCCTTTTGATAATAATGGTGATCCTTCAGGTTCCACTGCTATTATCTCAATAGCCGGTTTTTTTTCTTTCAAATAATTCCCAGCTCCTGTTATTGTACCGCCTGTCCCTATACCTGAAACAAAGACATCAATCCTGCCATCCATGTCCTGCCATATTTCAGGACCTGTTGTTTTTCTGTGTATAGCCGGATTAGCAGGATTCTCAAACTGTGATGGCATAAAATATCCTGTATTTGATTCCTTAATTTCATTAGCTTTCTGTATTGCACCTTTCATTCCCTTACTGCCCTCTGTAAGAATTATCTCCGCTCCAAGAGCAGACAGAATCTGCCTTCTCTCCACGCTCATTGTCTCGGGCATTGTTAAAATGAGTCGATATCCCTTTACAGCTGCTACAGCAGCTAATCCTATACCTGTATTCCCGCTTGTCGGCTCTATGATTACTGAACCCTTTTTCAGTAAGTCTTTTTCCTCTGCGTCCTCTATCATAGCAAGAGCTATTCTGTCTTTAACACTCCCAAGAGGATTAAACAATTCCAGTTTCACATAAATTTCTGCTTTAAGTCCTAGCAATTTTTCATACCCTGATGTTCTCACTATAGGGGTCTTTCCTATCGTCTGTGTAATGTTTTCATATCTGCTCATAATTTTCTCCTTTTATTTCTTTTTTTTATTTTATTTAATCAATCAGCTTACCATCATAAATTTCACTTTTCTTTGTTATAACGTTTATTATCCATCCCTTATACTGGCAAAGAAAATATTGCCTTTTTCATTATCCTTCTTTGCCCATTCATGCATTCTTCTGACAGATACCGGTCTTGTTATAAAGTATCCGCTTTCACTTTTTTCTGCAACTGAATTTATAAAGCTGTCAGACTTGCTGCATCGCACATAATACCTGTATTCTATGTCATTGGTAATATTTGCTTTTGTCATGGAATCGTTGTACAGAAGTTTCCTTCCATAAATGATGTCTATGCAGTCCTGTACGACATTTGAAGCTGTCGGATATCGTCCTGCGCCTTGGCCATAGAAGCTTTCCTTCCCTGTTACTTCAGTATAGTAGGAAACAAGATTGAAGTTATCCTGTACTCCTGCTTCTATTGAGCCTCTGGGAATAAAAACCGGTTCTATCCATATGGAAGTATCAGACCCGTTTTTAATTGCATTTGCATATATTTTCAGCTGGTACCCCAAAGCTTCAGCATTTACTATATCTTCTTCCCTCACAGAGCGTATTCCGAATACAGGCACTTCTTCATGCTTAATATCTATACCGAATGCAATATTCGCAGACAGTATGGCTTTATTGCATATATCTGCTCCGTCAATATCTGAGCTTGGATCAGATTCTGCATATCCAAGCTTTTGGGCTTGGTTTAATGCATATTCAAAGCTCCATTTTTTAGAGTGCATCGATGAAAGTATATAGTTTGTAGTGCCATTTACTATACCGGATATCTGTGTAACAGAATCAACCCTGGAAGCCCTATCTAAGTTAATTATCCAGGGTATTGCTCCGCCTACCGCGGCTGTATAACACAGCATTGTATCCTTATCCTGAGCTAAAGATGATAAATTCGAATAATGAGAAGCCATCATCTTTTTATTTGCTGTAACAACATTCTTACCCTTATTCAATGCTCTTTCTACATAAGTCCGTGCAGGCTCCATTCCTCCAATAAGCTCTATTACTGTATCTATTTCGTCATCGTTGATTATGTCATCTATATCATGTGTCAGTTTATTTCCAAGGCTGGATATCTCATTACGGTCAAAAACATACTTTATCTCCATATCTTCTCTTTTTGATATAAGGTCAAATACACCTTTTCCAACTACTCCGTACCCTAAGAGGCCTATAACCATCTTTCGAGCCCTTATTATCCCATCATATGATTTATAGTCTGTACTAATAACAGGCATTTCAGGATTCAATGTGTTGTCATACAGATCTCCGAATATCTTCTCACTTTGCACGTTATTTGAAGAGGCTGATAATATAACATACTTTTTATTATTTTCTGTTTTAATAACTTTCTGTTGAGCATTATGATTTTTTGATATTTTATTTTCAATACTTGCATCAATATTGCGTTTTTCCGCATATTCAGATAATCTTTTCAAATCATATGGCGTAGTCTGATAAACAAAGTAATTTAACCAATTAGAGTAAAGTAGATAAGCATGAGCTCTCCATGTTACAGCAGGCTTTTTTGTTACATCATCATAAGGATAATAGTTACTTGGTATGCTTATCATAATTCCCTTTGACTTATCCCTTAAATACTCCTTTTCCAGTGTGTCCTTGTCATACTCAGGATGTCCCGTTATAAATAATCTTCTTCCATTTTTAGAGGATATTGCATATATCCCGGCTTCATCTGATGAAGCGAGTATAACCAGATTATCCTCTTTTTCAATATCCTTGCGTAAAATCTGCGTCATCCTGGAATGCGGTACCATAAATCCGTCATCAAATCCTTTGAAAAGCAACGATTGCTTATTTTCTATCACATGACTGAAAACTCCGAATACCTTCTTATCCAGCTTATACTTGCCAATCCCGTAATAATGGTACAATGCTGCCTGAGCCGCCCAGCATATAAACAAGCTGGAATGAACATGAGTTTCTGACCAGGCAAGTATGCTGCACAGTTCCTCCCAGTAATCGACTTCACAAAAATCCAACAACTCAACAGGTGCTCCCGTTATAATCATACCGTCATAAAACTTATCCTTTATATCATCAAAAGTCTTGTAAAAAGCCAGAATGTGCTCAATGGATGTATTTTTAGATATGTGTGTTTTTGGATGGAGAAACTCTATTTCCACCTGTAAAGGAGTATTCCCGAGCAACCGTATAAGCTGTGTTTCAGTATCTATCTTTGATGGCATTATATTCAATATAAGTATCTTCAAAGGACGGATATCCTGAGTCACTGCTCTTGAATCTGTCATAACAAATATATTTTCTTTTGACAGTATCTGTACTGCTGGTATGTTATTCGGTACTTTGATGGGCATATCTATTTCTCCTGTTCTTTGACTTCATCAAAAGCCTGGCTTAAATCAGCTAAAATATCATCAATATGCTCTGTACCTATGGATAAACGTATTGTAGACTGGGTAATGCCTGCCTCTGACAGTTCGTTCTCACTCAATTGAGAGTGGGTTGTTGATGCCGGATGTATGACAAGCGATTTTACATCAGCAACATTTGCAAGAAGTGAAAACAATTCTAAAGATTCAACAAATTTAATTGCTTTTTCCTTACCGCCTTTAATTTCGAATGTAAATATGGAACCGCCGTCATTCGGGTAGTATTTTTCATACAGCTTCTTCTGGATTCCTTTTGATACAGATGGATGATTTACTCTTTCAACCTGTGGATGTTTTACCAGGTAATCGATTACCTTCTTAGCATTGCTTACATGCCTTTCCACTCTCAAGGATAAAGTTTCCAGTCCCTGTAAAAGAAGAAAGGAATTAAATGGGCTTATTGCTGCTCCTGTGTCTCTTAAAAGAGTTGTGCGAAGCTTAACTATATATGCAAGATTCCCTGCTGCTTTAGTAAAGACAACACCGTGATATGATGGATTTGGCTCTGAAAGTCCTGGAAATTTACCGCTTGCTTCCCAGCTAAATCTTCCTCCATCAGCAATTACACCTCCCAGAACAGTTCCATGACCTCCAATGAACTTTGTTGCAGAATGAACAACAATATCCGCACCGTAATCTACTGGTCTTAAAAGGTATGGTGTCGCAAATGTGTTATCCACTACCAGCGGGATTTTATGAGAATGAGCTATTCTGGCAACCTCCTCTATATCTATTACATTGCTGTTTGGATTACCAAAAGATTCGATGAATATAAGTTTTGTTTTATCAGTAATTGCTTCTTCGAATTCATTAACATTCTCACCCTTAACAAACGTTACTGAGATTCCCATATCAGCCAGAGTGTTCTGGAACAGATTATATGTCCCTCCATATATGCTCTTGCTTGAAATGATATGATCACCTGATCTTGCTATGTTAGTTACAGCATAGAAGATAGCCGATGAGCCTGATGCCACTGCCAATGCCGCTTGTGCATTTTCCAATGCAGCAATCCTTTTTTCAAATACATCGGATGTAGGATTCATAATCCTTGTGTATATATTTCCACTTTCAGCTAGAGCAAACCTTCCGGCTGCTTCTGCTGTATCCTTGAAAACATATGAAGTCGTGGCATATATAGGAACTGCTCTTGCTCCTGTTGAATGATCTGGCTCTTCCTGACCTGCATGTACCTGCAATGTTTCAAATCTGTAATCAGTATTTTTCATTTCCTTTCTTCGTATGATATTTAATAAATATTCATACTCCTCCTCTTCTTGATTTTGCTCAATATTTTAAATTCATATACTAAAAAAGGAAGCCATGAATGCTTCCTTGTTTTATGCGTATAAACCTATTTTAATAAACCATTAAGATATGTTTTTACTCAAAAGACAGCACTCATGCATTTTTTTTGCACGCATGTCCATAGAACACATACACATATCCATTGATATTACTAATCCTATAATCATGATACTGTCTCCTTTCGCAAATCAATTCCTACCATTTTAGTAGGATTATACTCTCATTATATTTTTGTGTCAATACTAAATTTTAACTTCTCTATTTAAAGATAAAAAGAATCATCTACATCAGTATTACTTCAAACCCTTCTTCCATATATCTGTTGATGGAAGGATGCCCTTTGAGTTCTGAAAGAAAGGTTAACCCTAAAGCCTTGTTGTCCTCATAAGCTCCCAGCGTTTTGGAACATGCTTCGCAAACTCCGTCAATAATTCCTTCCTCCAGACACTTCCTATACATTGGATTTGCCTTGTCAGACAACACTTTTGGAAGCCTTACAGCCTCTCCTTCAAATACTATCTTCACTTCTTTACCCTTTAGCTTCATTTCCAGCGCATTAAGAAGAATATGTATAAAGCACATCTCATTGCCTCTGAATGCGAAAAATACAGTTTTTTTCATATTAACCTCCGCAGATTTTATTCTATTACCATTATACAGTATATTCAGTCTTCACCCATCATAAGACTTGGGTCATTGTAGATCTGTTTCAATCTGTCATAACTGATTGAATCAGCAGTATCTCTTACAGTGTAGTCAGCATCATTTAACTTTATGCAGCCATTTTTATCCATAAAAAATGATATATCTCCCACTTCGACATAGAAAGCAGAAGAGAAATCCAGCTCCTCTTCAGTAAGTTCTGTCTTCATATTGTAGTAACCGTCATAAAGCTCCTTTACTACCTCATCATTATCAGTAAAAAGAGCATAACTGGAAAAGCCGTAGTATACAGCTGCCTGCATATTCTCGTAATCTGTCTTTTCCGGATAATATGTCAGCCCTTTTTCAAGATACGAGTGCTTTGCTGTTGTTGAAAGGAAAACAATCCTGTCACTTTTTACTGTAAAAACATAATTCGTTCCATCATACTCCGTAAGCGTAAGCTGGTTATTCAGAACCTCATAAGTCCCAGTTATTATCCTGCTGGATAATAAATTGAAAAAAGTAAACGTCCCATCTTCGTAGAATCTTATACTCGACATACCTTCTTCAGTTTCATATACTCCAACACTAATTTCATATTGCCTATCATCACATGAACATAATGTAAGTATCATTGATAATGCCAATAAGATGCATATTATCTTTTTCATCTTAAAACCTCCGTTCGAAACCACATATTTACCAAGTCATGATTATATTATTAGTATCTGCATCCTTTGTCAACCGGTCTGTTTGACGCAAGTTTATCCTGATGGTAGAATCAAGAAAGCAAAAGGATATAAAATGAGAAAAAATTTCCAAGTACTTATAAAACCTGCGTCCTCACTATGCAACATGAATTGCAAATACTGCTTCTATAATGATGTAAGCAATAACAGAAACATAAAGTCATACGGTATAATGCCACAGGATACTTCATATAAGATTATTGACCGGGCTCTGGAAGTCTGCACAAATGGAGAAATAGGATTTTCCTTTCAAGGAGGAGAACCTACCCTGGCAAAACTGGATTTCTTTGAAAATTTTATTGAATATGCACTAAAAGTTAAAACCTCAAAAATAAAGTACACATACACCATACAGATAAATGGCCTGCTTATTGATGAACAATGGTGCAGATTCTTTAAAAGTAATGATTTTTTAGTAGGAGTCTCACTTGACGGGATAAAAGAAACCCATGATGAGCTTAGAAAAGATAATAATAAAAAAGGTACTTTTAACAGGATTATGAACAGTATAAAGCTGTTAAAAAAACATAAAGTGCCATATAACATACTTACAGTTGTAACAAAATACAATGCACGCCGTCCTCAGTCTTTATGGAATATGTATGAAAAGAACGGGTATGATTATGTTCAGCTGATTCCCTGCCTCTCACCATTGAATATGCCTTACTCAGATGATCTTTATGCCTTAGAAGACAAAGCATATGCAGAATTTTTAAAAACATTCTATGACATATGGCTCGATAAGTATAATCAGGGAAAGTATATAAGTGTAAGGATGTTTGATAACCTAATAAAAATGTGTGCAGGATATCCAGCTGAACAGTGCGGCATGATGGGATTCTGTCAGGCTCAGTTTATAATAGAATCAGATGGTTCAGTTTATCCTTGTGACTTTTATGTGCTGGACCAGTACAAAGGAGGTAATGTTCATACTGATTCCTTCGAAAGTATATTCAAATCAGATGGATTTAAGACCTTCATGACAGATAATTCAGATAAAAATCCCATGTGTGATACATGTGAAGTAAAGGGCTTCTGTAATGGCGGATGTAAAAGATACAGATACTTCTATTTCCAGGAAGAAGGATACTGCCCGCAAAAGGATTTTTTAATACATGCAATACCCAGCATGAAACAATTAGCAGCTTCACTCAGATAGTATAAGCTTCTAGCTCTTATTCATTAGTTAATTATTAAGTATTTACTGTTCGATTATTTTTACATCCATTAAGAAATTATACAAACCGATAATCAAGATTCCATCATCATTATATAGTGGGTTTCTAAATCCTTTTACAATTATAATCTTTCTAAAATTATCATCTATTTTCATTAGTGACTTTTGCTCTTCCTTAACCTTTTCAATTGTGGGTAATTCAACAGCTGATTGAATATAATACTTTCTATTTCCTTCATTTACAATAAAATCAACTTCATAATTAACTCTACATCTCTTTTTAGTATCAGGATCTTGTATCCATGATTCAACCTGTCCAACATCAACTGAATACCCATTTCTTACAAGTTCAATATATATTATGCTTTCCATTATATGAGATTCTTCTATTTGCCTAAAATTCAATCTTGCGTTTCTAAGACCAATATCTGTGAAATAGTATTTACTTAAAGTTCCAATATATTTTCTTCCTTTCACATCATATCTTTTAGCTTCTTTAATTAAAAATGAATTTTCTAAGTATTTTAGATAATTGGAAATTGTATTATCTGTAATATTACTTTTTTTTCTTGACTTAAATGTATTTTCTATTTTCCCTGGATTCAAGGGTGAACCAATACATGATGCAACGATATCAGTAACATCATCAATACTTGCTTCATCCCTCAAACCATATCTTTCTTTAATATCTTTAAAATAAGTGCCTTCAAATAAATCCTTTAAATAATTTTGTTTTGATTGAACACTTCTATCCAATACTGCAAGTGGCATTCCGCCATATGTTATATACTCATTCCACAATTCATCATACTGCATATCTGGAAATGCTTGATGTAATTCTTTAAAGGACAAAGGAAAAACTTCAATATTGTAATTTCTGTTTCTGAATTCAGTAGGTAAATCACTTGAAAGTAAACGGGAGTTACTTCCTGTTACATAGCAATCAACATATTCAATGTTTAATAATTCATTTAAAACATCATGATATGTTAAATATGATTCATCTACACTTATTCCTTCAATCAAATTCCCTTCATTGTCTAGAAAATCAGGATTTGCAATTTTTACACATTCTTGAATCTCATCAAGAAGAATATAATACTTCTCTCCATCATTTAGAATTCTTTCATTGATATAGGAAGATAGTTTTACTGGATTTCTTAATGCAGCATTTTTTAACTCATCAAGTCTGATTTTTATAATATGATCTTCTCTCACATTTATGCTTTTAAGATAGTCATAAAAGATATTAAATAGTAAATATGATTTGCCGCATCTTCTAACACCAATAATTACTTTTATTAACGGTGATTTCATCCCTGCTTTTAGTTTTTCTAATAAATAGTCTCTTTGAATATGCACTTGACTACCTCACTAAAGATTTTTGTGCTAATGCACACTTTTCTTTAATATTATTATACTCTTAAAAATTGTTTTGTCAAACACTTACTAAAGATTTTTGTGGTAATCCACATTTTTCTTTAATTAGTTTTTATTTGTGTCAGACTAAATCATATCACTCAATTCGGTCATTTGTAACATTTCTATTCGGTCATTTGTAAGAATTAAATAGATACCTAGCTGCTAATTCTTGGGATATTAAAGCAGGAATGCTCGGTTATTCAATTGCCGATGTAGTTAACTATAAAATTAATATTCCATGTTTTAAGGAAATGATAATTAATATATGAAGGGTATCTACTTGACATATGACAAGTATATGAATAGAAAGCTTACCATGAAGAGGTGAAATAATGCAGACATAAGTCATTCTTGATAAGCAGGATCTTACATATCTTTCATGGACTAAAAACCAAAATACCTCTCTACTAATAAAAATATTGTATTTTTGGTCTACTACAAATGTGATAAACGATTTTACATTGAACTACCAGAAAACGCAGGCCCTTGGGAAACGCCGCTTCCACTATCCTCTTTCCTTAAGCGTGGCGAGATGACAGTAAATGCTTATTGGAGCAGGATATGGGTACAGCAACGCATTATTCCATCTGACAGACAGAATATAGATGATCTAATCCGACGCAACAAATTACACCCCCTAAAAAGCCACACCAAAGAATAAACTCTTTTTAAAAAGTGAAATCATCCAGCGAAACTGGAAGTAAAGAAAAACAGTTGCTATTTTTATGATAGCAACTGCTTTCCTTATAAATCAGTTCTTGCATACTATATTTCTTCTAACTTTTTAAATACTTCCTCTATATCCGGCAGCTGTCCCATTGGGTAAACTTTCACCCATCTTACAATCCCTTCTTCGTCCACAATAATATTTGCTCTCTCGGACATCCCAAGGTCATCAATAAATATTCCGTAATCCTTTGCTGCTTTGCCATGAGGCCAGAAATCGCTTAACAGCGGTGTCTTCTTAATTCTTAATGCGGCTGTCCATGCAAGCTTGCCAGGAACAGGATCCACACTCAAGCCAAGCGCTACTGTATTGAGCTTCTCGAATCTGTCATGATTAACTTCCAATGCTCTCATCTGATCGGTGCATACTCCGGTCCATGCTATAGGATGCCACGATAAAAGTACTTTTTTGCCTTTAAAATCCGAAAGCCTCACCTGTTCTTCATTTACATCTTCCAATACAAATTCCGGTGCTTTCTTTCCTACTTCTATTAGTTTCATGGTTGCCCTCCTTGTACATCATTATTATATACCTTACAGCCAGTATTTAATGTTGTCTGTAATCATATGTTAATAATACACTGTATTGAAAATGTCTTCTGTGCCAAAGTCACAAATGACTTTCAGTCACAAATGACTTTCAGTCACAAATGACTTTTAGGCACAAAAATTGCATTAATAAATTGTTTTCACTCTCTTTTTTATATATAATCACTATATATATGAAAACTAATAAGTTTGTGGCGTCAGTATAAAGCCAGGCTGTTTCAAAAGGGGGCATGAAATGAGCAGGATAGGATACACGGATAAACCAGTAGAAAAACTAACAGAAGATTCATTTGGCATAAGGACATATATCAGCGGATTGTGCCAGTTTATTGTAAGCTGTGATACTCCGATGACGATATCCATTCAGGGCGACTGGGGAAGCGGGAAGACCAGTATGATGAATATGATAAAGCAGGAAGTCGAAGCAAAGGTATATCCTATATGGTTTAATACCTGGCAGTATTCACAGTTCAATATGGGAAATGATTTATGCATTTCTTTCCTCGAAAACCTTATCACCAAACTTCATTCCAAAGCGGAAAACCGTACTTCGAAGATACTGGAAACCAGCTTGAAGATACTGAAAATCGGAGCCAAGACAGCTATCAGCACAGTTGGCCTTGATGGCGGTGCTATAGTGGATGTGTTTGATAAAGAAAGTGAAGATATAGCAAAAGCAGTAAGCGACTTGAAAGATGCTTTTCAGGACAGTGTAAACGATAAACTTAAAGACAGCAAAAAGGACCGCGTCGTTATATTCGTAGATGACCTGGACAGATTAAACCCAGCTAAAGCCGTTGAACTTCTGGAAGTCTTAAAAGTGTTTCTAGACTGTGAGAACTGCGTTTTCATCCTGGCA
>ENA-UPTA01000581-UPTA01000581.1-activated-sludge-metagenome-genome-assembly--contig:-NODE-581-length-42420-cov-5.714269_pt1 | contig 42420 bp, 30 predicted proteins | sample MGYA00238184_ERZ773361 | MGnify/ENA primary metagenome ERZ773361 (study PRJEB29100, sample SAMN05720205) | activated sludge metagenome | isolation source: anaerobic digester from wastewater... | reverse complement strand
TCAGCTGGCTCAAGGCAAACTCGCGGTCAAAGTTGTCGGTGCCCTGATCGGCCATATGGAGGCTGTAGTTGGACAGATCACCGGCGGAATCACGCGGCGAACGCGTCAGATTGTCGCCGGCAAGAAAATTGATCCCGTCCACCACCCGGTCGCGCAGTTCATGCAGGTGCTGACGGAAGATTTCGATCTGTTTGGCTGTGAATTTCACCTTCACCATGACCGGCGGCTTCTTCGCTTCAGGCTTTTTCGCCGGTTTAGAGGCGGCTGCTTTTTTCGCAGCCGGTTTTTTGGCCGCAGGCTTCCGGGCAGGTTTTTTCACGGCGGCTTTCTTCGCAGGCTTTTTTGCCGCTTTCCGGGCAACCTTCTTCACAGGCTTTTTCACTGCGGATTTCCTGACGGGTTTCTTTGCCACAGACTTCTTCACGGGCTTCCGGGCGGCGGGCTTCCGGGCCGCTTTTTTCGCGGCGGCTTTCTTCGCAGGCTTCTTTGCCGAAACCGCTTTCTTTTTCACGGCTTTTTTTGCTTTTTTCGCGCTCATTTCAACACCTCAATATCCGGTTGTTCGCAGTCGCCACACTGGTTCCTGCCCATCAGGAGTGGCAGTGTCTATCACAGCCCTTATCCCCTGTCAACTTCCTGATTTTACTATTTCCACTTTAATGCCGCAAGCATGTCCGTTCAGTTCCGCAGCCTCGCTCCCTTCGTCGGTTTCGCCCGCATAAACAAGGTCCAGAGCGAGTGTTTCACTGCGGATATATTCGCCATGTTCATCCAGGGCCTCCCGCAGCGCCTCGTCTCCCGTGAAGCGGAGCCTGATCCTCTGCGTGACATCCATATCCATCGTGCGGCGCATGTTCTGCACCCGATTCACGAACTCCCGGGCAAGCCCTTCCCGCACCAGTTCTTCGGACAGCCCGGTCTCCAGAGCGACCACCAGTTCCCTCTCGGAGGCCACCACCATGTCCGGATGCGGTATGCGCTCGATGATCAGGTCCGCCAGCCCCAGCTCAAGTTTCTGGCCTGCGATTTCCACGGCCGCAGTTCCCCTGCCTTCAATAACCGATTCCAGTTCGTGCTGCGATATTTTCTGAATCGCAGCGGCGGCCTGCTTGACCGCTGGACCCAGCCGCGGCCCCAGGTTCCTGAAGTTGGGTTTCGCCTTCAGCGTCACCAGATCGGCTTCATGCCCGCTGAACCAGATGTTCTTCACATTCAGTTCTTCCGCAATGATATCCTTCAGCTCCTGAATCTGCTCCAGAAGCGCCGCATCGCGGCTGATCACATGAATGGCCGGCAGCGGCTGACGAACTTTCAGGTCGTGCGCCGAGCGGAGCTGGCGGCCCAGCACCACCACGCTCATCACCGCCGCCATCTGCTTCTCGAGCGCCTCGTCACGGTTCTCCCCGCTGCTCTGCGGGAAATCGCAGAGGTGCACGGACTCCGGCATGTCATCTGTCCGCAGATTGCGGTAGATCGTCTCGCTGATGAACGGAATGAAGGGCGCGGCCACCTTGCTGAGCTGCAGCAGCACGGTATAGAGCGTCCGGTACGCCATCGCCTTGTCCTCGTCATCCGTGGATTTCCAGAACCGGCGGCGGCTGCGGCGGATGTACCAGTTGGTAAGGTCCTCGATGAACGCCACAAACGGGCGAACGGCCTGCTGCAGGTCATAGACATCCATCGCGCCGGTCACCTCGCTGATCAAATGATCCAGCGAGCTGAGAATCCAGCGGTCCAGCAGGTGCGCGTTCCCGGCAAGAGCCCTGCCGTTGGAGTCAGAAGGCTTCCATCCATCCACGCGAGCATAGGTCACAAAGAAGCTGTAGGCGTTCCAGAGCGGAATCAGCAGATGCCGCAGCGCATCCTTGACGCCTTCTTCCGAAAAGCGCAGATCTTCCGCCCGGACCACCGGTGAATGAATCATGTAAAGCCTGAGAGCATCCGCACCATAGGTGTTCAGAATGTGCACCGGATCGGGATAATTCTTGAGCCGCTTGCTCATCTTGCGGCCGTCCTCCGCGAGGATGAGACCGTTGACCACCACATTGCGGTAGCAGCTCTTCTTGAAGATTGCCGTCGAGAGAATCAGCAGCGTGTAGAACCATCCGCGCGTCTGGTCCAGCCCCTCGGCGATGAAATGCGCCGGGAAGAATTTCTTCAGCTCGTCCTTGCGCTCGAAGGGATAATGCTGCTGGGCATACGGCATGGACCCCGACTCGAACCAGCAGTCCAGCACTTCCGGCGTCCGGCGGTAGGTTTTGCCGTCTTTCACGAAGGTGATCTGGTCCACGATGTGCTTGTGGAGATCATTCACCTTTTCCCCTGAAAGTTTTTCCAGTTCCGCGATGGAGCCCACGCAGATCATGTCCGCCCCGTCCTCTGAAATCCAGATCGGCAGACAGGATCCCCAGAAGCGGTTGCGGCTGATGTTCCAATCCTTGGCGTCCTGCAGCCAGTTGCCGAAGCGCTTGCTTCCGACATAGCCGGGTACCCAGTGGATCGTCTCGTTGTTGGCGACCAGCTGGTCGCGCAGATCCTCCACCTTCACATACCACGCATCAATCGCGCGGTAAATCAGCGGAGTGTCCGTGCGGTCGCAGAACGGATAGCTGTGCACGATTGTGCTCTGATGAACCAGCTTCTTCTCGTCTTTCAGGCGGCGGATGATCAGCTTGTCGGCATCCTTGCAGAACATGCCCGCATATTCCGTGACCGGCTCCGTGAAGTTGCAGGACTCGTCCAGCGGGTCGGCCAGCTCAATGCCTTCTGCGCGGCAGACGCGGAAGTCGTCTTCGCCGTAGGCCGGAGCCAGATGCACAATGCCCGTGCCGTCCTCGGTGCTGACAAAGGCATCGTTCAGGACACGGAAGGCATTTTTCTGATCCGCAAAATACGGGAACATCGGCTCATAGGTCCAGCCCTTCAGATCCCTGCCCTTGAAGGTCTTCAGCACTTCATAGGCTTCTTCCTTCTTGTAGTACGCGCCCAGCCGCGCCTGTGCCAGGACATACACGCTTCCGTCCTCGCGGTCGCGCACGGCCGCATAGTCAATGTCCGGCCCTGCGCAGATGGCCAGGTTTCCGGGAAGCGTCCACGGGGTTGTCGTCCAGATCAGCGCAAAGGCATTCAGCCCGTCCAGCGCGCCGCCCGTGTTATTGAGCCGAAGCCGCACGGTGATCGCCGGATCCTGCACGTCCTGATAGTTGCTCCCCGCCTCGAAGTTGGAGAGCGGCGTGGTCAGCTTCCAGCTGTAGGGCATGATGCGGTAGGATTTGTAAATGCGGCCCTGATCCCAGAGCTGCTTGAAGACCCACCAGATGGTCTCCATGTAGGATACATCCATCGTCTTGTAGTCGTTGTCGAAATCCACCCAGCGGCCCATGCGCGTGACGGTCTTGCGCCACTCCTCGACATAGCGCTGCACCATCGAGCGGCAGGTCTCGTTGAACACATCAATGCCCGCGGAGCGAATGTCCGCCGGACCCTTCAGGCCCAGTTTCTCCTGGGCAAGAGCCTCAATCGGAAGCCCGTGGCAGTCCCATCCGAACCGGCGTTCGACATAATGCCCTCGCATCGTCTGGTAGCGCGGCACAATGTCTTTGATGATTCCGGCCAGCAGGTGCCCGTAATGCGGCAGGCCCGTCGCGAACGGAGGCCCGTCGTAAAAAACGTACTCCTCGCATCCCTTGCGCTGCGCCAGCGACTTCTCGAATGTCTTCTCCGCTTCCCAAAATGCGAGCACGCCCTGCTCCATCTCCGGGAAGCTCATCTTGTTGGATACCGGTTCCAGCATCGTCTCCGCTCCGTTTCTCTCACAAACAAAAACGCGCTAGAGTATGCGGCCCGCCCCGCGGAAATCAAGTGGATACCGAGATGAATCCATGGGACGTCTGGCTTGTCTGCTTCCGGATGCGCCCCCGGCGGGTGTACCCCATCCTTATTGCCCCCGGCGGGCTGGTCCCGCCGGAGCGAAAGATCAGGCACAATACGGCGGAACCCGCAGACCTTTCCTCACCCGCGACACAAGGTCGCGGGGGTCGGCACAAACAACACCCCCCCCCGCTGCTGGAGGGACGGGCTCTGTTCGCCCGACGAAGCCTCTGGGCGAAGTCGGGTCCCGTCCCCATTCCCATCGCATTCTTTTTCCGGCCAGCTCAGAGGCCGGCTTCTGCTTTTGAGCCTTTTTTTTGAAGTTTTCAGGCCCCTTTTCAGGCAGCACAAAATCCAGACGGCGCGATTTTATCGGCCGGCAGATCAGCCCGTCATGGTGTCAGTCCGGCCTCGATTTTGTAGAAGGCGGAATTCTGCACGTCCAGGACCGCGTCGGTGAAAACATTGACCGGTGGTGTTGCAAAAACACCCGAACCAATCACCTGGTAGGCATCCAGCAGGTTGGTGGTCCCCCACACCCGGTAATATCTGCCGCTTTCTCCCGGCCATTGGATCGTCCTGCCGATTCCAAATGCATTGGTCAGGGCGGATATTCTCAGATAGGAAGCGGGATCTTCCGGATCCGTGCCGGCCGTGTATTCGTCATGGTTGTCATAGGTGTCCCCGTCGGAGTCAATCCCGGCATCCGGCGCAAACAGACAATCCAGGGTGGCGGGGAACATCTGTTCCCAGACGTCGGGAATGCCGTCCCCATCGGTATCCATCGCGGCCGCCGGCGGCAGCAGAACGGCGACGACCTTCCAGTTGAAAGCGGCCGGCGCGACCAGTGTTTTGACAAAGAACTCGATGTTGGTCACCAGCACACACTCACCCGGGTCGAGAATGCCGTCGCCCGCTCCGGCTTTAATCTGCGCCGTGATATCCGCATACGGCCATTTCGTGAGCACATTCGTTCCAGACGGATGCATCAATCTGTATGCCGCGGTGGCCTGAACACAAAAATGGAAAGGCTCCGCCATCCGCACTCCATTGGTCTGGTTGTTGCAAATCCTGATGCTGGCCAGAAGTGTGCCGGACAGCCGGTTGGTCTGCCACGATTCAATAACCGCTGCGGCGCCAGCCGCCTGCTGCGCAAACACCGCGGTAACAATTGAATTGGATACCAGAACCACCGTTGTGGTGGATGCCAGCGGACTGGCCACAGCCCCGCCGCCAATCTGATCCCAGCGCACGAAAGCGTAACCGGAATTGGTCCGGGCCTGGATGGCCACAGGATCGCCGGCATCCACGGTCAGGGTCCCGGCCGCGGGGACGGTTGTCCCTCCGCTTCCGGGCTGGCACACAATGGTCAGCAGAGGCCGCGTCATGCATCCTTTGACATTCGACCAGTCGCTCAGCCCGGCATCGTTTTCAGCGCGGATGCGATAATGATACGTCACGCCGGAAGTCAGCCCGGTCACCACAATGGAATTTGCGATACCGGCTGGACGGCCCCCATAACCCGGCACAAAGGATGCAAAACCGGCATCTTCGGATACATCAACCCAATAGGTCCATGCATCAGCCGTCAACTGCCAGTTGGCCTGGAAACTGTCAGGATTGTGATCTGACGCATCCTCAGCCACCGGCGCGGCGGGACGCATGAGCACCCACGCCTCAGCCGTATAGCCGGTGCCGGCTGTATTGACCGCATAGGCGCGATAGAAGTTTGTGAGGCCGGCGCTCAATCCGCTGACCTGCTGCGTCCAGGTCCCGGCGCCAAAGTCTCCAAGTTCCTCTGCGCGGCTGGCCGAAACAGGATCAAAACCCGGAGCGGGGCTCCAAACAATTCCGCGCTGGAAAGCGTTGGCCCCGTACACATTTTCTATGGTCGCGCCCATCAGCGCGCCGGTCACCGCCGCGCCGAGATGGAACGGTCCGGAAACCAGCGGACTCAGAGGATACACCAGGAAACTGTTCGTGACCGCGGCGGGCAGATAATTCGTGCTGCCCTCCTGTGACGCAGCGATGCTGACCAGACCGGTTCCCATGAAACTCAGATTGGTTCCGCCGGAGAGGACCGCCGGGCCGGATGCCGCAAAACTCACCGGCAGCCCGCTCGATGCGGTTCCCGCAAGCTCCAGCGTGCTGGTGATGGCCTGGTCTGCAATCGCCGCAAACCCGATTCCCTGCGTTGCGCACGCAATGACCAGCCAGTTCGTATCGCTCCCGCGGTACAACGAATCCTCAATCACCGCCTCAACCCGCGAGGTTCCCGCATTCACCGGCGGCATCATCAGGGGCGGATAGGTCACCACCACATTCAAGCCCGGCGGGATCGTGCTCACCGTGGCCGTCTTTTCAGTTCCGTCATACACATAGCAAAGGTTCGTGAACACAATTTGCGCAGGAACCCGATCCACCTCAAATGTCACGCTTGTTGCCGCCGGATTCCAGTCGGCATTTCCGGCCTGCGACGCACTCAGAACCACCGTGCCCAGATTTGTAAAAGCCACCTGGTTCAGGTTTGTGCCGGTGAACACCGCCGGGCCGGACACCACGCCGTAAATCACGGGCAGACCGGAAGAACTGTCCGCACTGAGGTCCACGATATTCGTCGCGCTCTGGGTGCCCGGATTAGGGAAATTGATCGTTTGCGATGCCCTGGCCGCGTTTACAACGGCTTCGATCCAGGCCTCGTTCCAATTTGCGTCACCTGCCCTCGTCGCGCGCACCGTCACGCTCCCGGTGCCGGTCCGCATCCAAAGGTTCGTTTCACCGGCGATCTCCGCCGCGCCGGATTCCACCGTGTAGGTCCAGCCGCCCGACGACTGTCCGCCGCCCGCAGCCAGCCCGTTTGTTGTATTGAAGGTTTGCGGCGTGGCCGGGGTGAAGGTCAGATCGTGCTGATCCTTCTTCAGCGAAGCGCCTGCCAGATTGATCCGGTACGGCGTCGTTGTGCTGTCGTTCACGAGCCAGAGCGCCGCGCTGTGCACCCCAACGGTTGTCGGCGCATAAACGATTGAGAACCCCGCTGCCCCGCCCGGCTGAATACCGGCCGGCATATTGCAGGCCGCAAAGAAAGCCGCGCCTGCGCCGCTGGTGGTCACGCTTGAAATATATAAACTTGCAGCCCCGCTGTTTGTGATCTCAAACCAGTTCGTTGCCGCATCGAAAACCAGTTGACTGCCGAAGTCTGTGCCCGCGGACAGGGCGGCCGCATCTCCGCTGCCTACCACCTCGCCCCCGGCGCCCAGAACCGTCATCTCCGGAACGGCATACGTGAAGGCATTGGACAAGACCGTTTCACCGAAGCTCACGGAAAACACGCGAACATCGCCCAACCCAAGGGCTCCCGCCCCGGCGGTCACGATGATCTGAGTCGGCGATTGGCTGCTCACCGCAGCGCTCGCGCCGCACAGCGTAACATTAGTCACATCGCCGCTGCACAAATTGGTGCCCGTGATAACGACCGGATAACCGCCAACGTATGAACCCACGGCAGGTGCCACCGCGAAGATGGTTCCGGCCGGGTTGTATGTGTAGGCATTGCTGACAACGATATCGCTGGCCGACTGGAGCAGGATGCTGCCCGTGCCCGCGCCGCCCGGCCCGCACTGCACACTCACCCAGTTCGTGCCCTGGTCGAGAATCGTCGCCGCGATCCCGCAGAGCGTGGCGTTCGTTATGCCGGCGCCGTCGCCGATGCGGCCGTTCGTGATCAGGACCGTGTTTCCGCCGGAAGCCGGACCATTATTGGGAACCAGCGAAAACGCCTTCACCAGATTCGTCACCGCCGCCGCGGGATTCCAGTTTTCATCGCCGGCCTGCAGCGCCGCGACCAGAACATCGCCCGCGCCGCTGAAGGTCAGGTTTGTTCCGTTGACCATGCCGGGGCCGGCCATCACGGCGAAGTCCGTCAGCGGCAGGCCGGAGCTGGCGCTTGCGCTCAATCCAACGGCTTCATTCGTTGTGCGGGGCGACAGGTCCGGGAACGTGATGACCTGGTCCGCCCGGCCGACCGTCAGCGTGGCCACACTCATTCCGCTGTAAATGACATCGTTGATGACCCCCGTCACAGTGTAACTGCCGGCCGCAATCGGGGCCGGGGCAGCCCCGTTATAGGTGATTTCAACATTCAATCCCGGCGGAACAGTTGTTGCAGTGACAACCCGCGCGTTGCCGTTGTAAATTTGACTCAAGTCATTGAAAATGAATAATGTCTCTGTCTTTGCAACCTCGACCGTGCGGGTGGCCGACGCCGGGAGCCACTCCGCATCGCCCGCCTGCAGCGCGTCAATGCTGACAGTACCCGCACCCGTGAACGAAAGATTGGTTCCGCCGCTGATGGAACCCGGTCCCGATGCGATGGAAAAACCCACAGGCAGTCCTGAACTTGCCGTTGCCGCAAGCCCGACCCGGCTGGTGGTCCATTGAGGTCCGAGGTCCGGGAATGTGACGCTCTGGACCATTCTCGTGATCGTGAACGTGCTGACCGCTGTGCCGTCGAACATGGCGTCATTGACAGTGCTGGTGACCGCATAGCTTCCAATGGCCACCGGGAGGGATGAACTCCCGTTATACGTGGTGACAAGGGTCAGGCCCTCGGGGTCAGTGATGACCGTGGCTCCGTGCGGAGATCCGTCATAGACGTGGCTCATGTTGGTGAATGATATGACCGCATGGGGCTTGGAAACCGTGATCGAATTCGTGACGCACGGCGCAGCGTCATAGTAGAAATTCCCGAGCTGCCATGCGATCACTCGAACGGTTCCCGTGCCCGTGAAGGTCAGATTAGTGGCGCCCGTGACCACACCGGGACCGGAATAGATGCTGAAGGTCACCGGCAGGCCGGAACTCGACGTGCCGGCCAATCCCACGCGGTTTGTGGTCCATTGCGCGCCCGGATTAGGAAACGAGAGTGTCTGCGGGCGCCGGATCACGTGGAAGGTGATCGGAATCCGGAGCGGACTGTTGGTCGCCCCCGGGACCGTGATGATATTGGTTGCGCAGTACGTGCCCAAATCGAGGCCGGCAGCCGACACCGACGCCGTAAAGACCTGGCTGTTCTGAAACGCAACTGTTCCGGACAACAGGCTGCCGGGAGTCAGCCAGTTGGTGGGCCCGGCGCCGAAGGCGAAGGTCCTTGAATAGCTCATCCCGCTGCTGCCGATACTCTGAATGGAGAAGGTCTGCGGGGCCGGATCGCTTCCTTCGCAATACGCCGTGAACGTCAGCGATGTCGGACTGATGCGCGGCTGCGGCGGCGCGGTCAAGTCGCTGGAAATCACGTCCAGCTGCACGGCCGCCCCGTTATGAATGTTGTCCCACTCGTATTCCTGGAACGCCACCCAGATCGGGGTTCCCGCAGCAATGCCGAGCGCCCCGAGATTCACATCGTACCGGGTCCAGGGCCCAAACTGACCACTGGGATTGCCCCCCCTCGACCAGATATTTGTATAGACCACGCGCGTGAAGTTCGCCGGGGCGGGCCCGGCGGTTGAGATGCGCACATACACCGTGTCCGGGAAATTCGTGAACGCGAACCGCAGCCAGTAGCTCAGGGAGGATGTCGCCGTCAATCCGTTCAGCTGCGGCGAGATCAGCCACTGGTCGCTGTGGTAGCCATCCGCGGCACCGCCACCGGTGGTCCACGAGCAGTAGGCATTGGCCGAACCCGCATTCGCCGTGGGCGGGACAGAACTCGTCCCATTGCCCCATCCCGGGAGGGGCATGACTCCAACCGGCAGGCGATACCATCCCGAGCCGCCCAGCAGATTTGTCTTGGTCCAGCCGGGAGGCGGAACACCGTATTCAAACGACTCGAGCATCTGAGCCCGTGCCGGGGAAGCCATCAGGGCAAAAAGCAACAGAGCCATTCCATAAAGAATACCTGCTGAATTCGCCAATCGCTTTCCCGCCGGGCTGGAGGACATGGTGGAACACCGTTCATTCGATGCTGAATTTATCACAGGGGCCTCTTTCTCAATAAACGCGGCCAGACCGGCACGGGAAGCCCTCCCTCGAACAATTTCTCCCTGTCGGCACGTTCCTCATCTGGTCGTGAATATTACTTCAGCGCGCGAATTTACGGCCGCATGGCGCCGGCTGTCAAGATATTGCGCATCCGGCCCCGCGGTCAGCCGCAGAAAACATATCTGTCTTGATCGAGGCTGATCCTGAGCAGATGCCTTGAGGCCGGAGATGAACCCGCAAGAGTGGACTTTTTTTAATGTCTATACCAAAATAGCGCAGCATTCCTTCCCGACATTTCCAAACTTGTGAAAAAACAGCCGGGACGGCACTGGACAAATGCAGACTCTCCTGATACATGTTATCGCGTTCAGAACTGAAAACCTCATGCGGGAGTAATTCAGTGGCAGAATGTCAGCTTCCCAAGCTGAACGTCGCGGGTTCGATCCCCGTCTCCCGCTCCACTCTTTATGCATCCAGTCAGCACGGCCATTCGGCCGGTTCATCAGATTATTCGGGTCAGCGGCTTTCTGTTTGTTTTTACATCCATTGCGGCCCTGATGCGTTAAAAAAATCTTTTCGCGGCCCGGCTTGGATTTTTTGTAATCCAAGCCCGAAAATCTGATTTTCACCCTTATTTTCCAAATATTGTCCGATTTTCGACGATTTTTCGCGATTTCTGAGCCTTTTGGGACGATTTTTGGTCAAAATGTGTCATTTTGACGCTTCTTAGAGGGCTTTATGTGTCAATTATGTCTCTTTTTATGGTTTGGCGTATTTTTTTATTATTTATATATCAATATGTTATGACTTTTTTTGTTTTTTGGCATGGTTGTTGCTATTATATGGCAGTGGAAACTGAATGATCCCGCAAGGGTGCGGGATGGGATTAAATAAGAAAGGAGCAATGATATGTACTTGCCGGAATACAGAATGACGGGATGGGAACCCTTCTCCGGACTGCGGGCGCTTCAGCGCGAGATGGACAGCCTGCTCGACGGCTACTCGCACCGCAGCCGCAGCGATTTCGCGGTGAATGTCTGGAGCAACGGGGAGAAAGCGGTCGTGTCCGCCGAACTGCCCGGATGCGATGCGGCGGATATCGAGATCAGCACCCTGAAGGATTTCCTCACAATCACCGGAAAGGTGAAACAGGAGGAGACCATCAAGGATGCCGTCTGCCACAGGGCGGAGCGGAGCTGCGGGGAGTTCTCCCGCACGATCCGGCTCCCCTTTGAAGTCGAACAGGATAAGGCCAAAGCTTCCTACAGCCAAGGCGTGCTGACCGTTGAACTGGCCCGGGCGGAAGCCTCAAAGCCGCAGAAGATCAAAATCGAAAGCGCATGAAAGGGGTGAACACCATGACACAAGAAACCAGAAACCTTGCGAAGAAAGAAAGCCAGAGCGTGGAGCTGCCGCAGGACCGCCCGGTCTTTGTCCCGGCAACGGATATCTATGAGACCGACAAGGCGATCTTCCTGCGGTGCAGCATGCCCGGCGTAAGCAGTGACAGTCTCGATGTGGTTCTTGAAGACAGCGTGCTGACACTGACCGGGCATCAGAGCTGGAAAACCCCCGACGATTTCCAGCTGGTGTACCAGGAGTATGAAACCGGGGTTTTCCGGCGCAGCTTCCGCATCTCGGAAGAAATTGATCAGGGCGGCATCAAGGCCGTCATGAAAAACGGTGTGCTGAACCTCGAGCTGCCCAAATCGCCGAAAGCCCAGCCGAAGAAGATCAAGGTGGAAATGATTTCGTAAACAGAAGGGAGGTGAGCAACGTGAAAAACAAACTTGTTCCGTGGAAACGGAAGAATGAGCTGCAGAGGCTTGATGAAGGCTTCGGACTGAATCCTTTCAGCCAGCTGCGCAACCAGATTGACGAGCTGTTTGAAGAGGCATTCGATTCCTTCCCGTCCTTCGGCCGCTGGCCGGCCCTCGGCAGACTGGGGAGCGACATGAAAATGGTTTCGCCGGATTTTGAGGTCACATCGACCGAAGATGAAATCCAGGTGAAAGCCGAGCTCCCCGGAATGACGGAGAATGACATCGAAGTGACGGTGGACGAAAACTCCGTCACCATCGGCGGGAACAAGAAGGAAGAGAGGGAGGAGAAAAAGCGTGACTGCTACTTCTCCGAAGTCCGCTACGGCCACTTCAGCCGCACGATTCCGCTGCCGGCGGGCATTGACCGCGAAAAGGCCAAAGCCCAGTTCAAGCGCGGAGTCCTGAAGCTCACACTGCCCCGCACCGAAAAGGCCAAAACGGAGCGGAAGCAGATCAAAATCGAATCCGAATAAAAACCAATCCCCGGGGGCGCCCCGCGCCCCCGGACTTCCTCATCCCCGGCGGCATGCGACGCCTGTTCCGTGCTCAGTTCCCCGGTTCTGGAATCCGGCTGATGCCGCGCAGGCGTTCGATGATGGGCAGATGCTGGGTGCAGCGGCTTTCACACAGTCCGCAGGCTGTGCAGGCTCCGGCATCGGCGGCTTGGATGTCCCAGTGCCATTTCAGGCGATCAAGCACCGCCGCATCGGTTCCGGAAAGCATTTTCATGTTATAGGAGTCCATGTATTTCGGTATCGGAACGCCTGCCGGGCACGGCAGACAATACTGGCACCCGGTGCAGAGCTGATCAAATGAGTCTTCAATCCGCCGCTTGAGCTGATTGATTTCCTCCGGGCTGTAGGGCTTGAACTGTTCAATGGCCGATACCGCCGCATCCACTTCGGATTTGTTCGCAAACCCCACCAGCGCGCTCGTGATGGCTTTGTGCGAGAGCAGGAACCGGAGCGCGGCGGTGACGACATTTCCGTCGTCCGCACGCCGGATGAAGTTGAACCGTTTCGCATGCGCCGGGATCAGCCCCCCGGCCAGCGGATTCATGCAGACGACGCCAATGCTTGCCTTCTCCGCCGCCTCGATGCCCTCCTGCCGGTACGGGAAGTTGAGCGCGTTGTAGCCGATGGTCATTCCTTCAAAAATGTTTTCGCGGATGACGGCGGCGGTTTCGGTCCCGGTCATGTGAGTGGAGAACACGACATGCTCGACCAGCCCCTCCTTCTGCGCCTGGAGAGCGGCGGCGACAGCGCCCTTCTCCTTTCGCTGAACCCAGTCCGCGGGGTCCATCACGCACCACACATGGAAAAAGTGAATGCAGTCCACGCCCAGCCGCTTCAGCGAGGTTTCAAGCTGGGCCCTGAGTTCCGTTCCGGCAGGCTTGCCCGACTTGGTGGACAGATAGAATGATCCGGGCTTCATGTCGCGAATAGCGCGCGCGGTGATGTCCTCGCTGCGGTCCCCGCAGTAGTACGGGGCGGTGTCAAAATAGTTGATGCCTTTTTCATGGGCGTGGAGCAGCACACGGGCGGCATCGCGCACATCGTCGTCGTTCGCAGGCGTTTTGAAACGCATCGTGCCGGCGCCGATGGCAGATAGGGCCTTCCCTGTTTTCCCGCAGGTCCTGAAAATCATTTCAACTGCCCCATGATGGTGATTTCACGGCGGTCATGATAAAGCTGCTTGAGCCTGAATTCAACCTTGCGCTGCGCGGACAGGAAATCCTCAAGCGGCTTCACCGCGGCACAGGGATTCTGCTGGGGGATTTTGATGTTGCAGACAAAGAAGCGCATTCGACGGGCGCCGATCCAGCGGCGCAGGAGCCCAAGCACCACGCCGGGAGCCACAAGCATGTCGCTCACCAGCCAGTCCACGGGGCAGAGATCGCGCGGGGGCTCAAAGGTGATGCCGTTTGCCCTGATGTGTCGCACCCTGCCCCACCCCGGCTCATGAGGCGGGAGCTTCATCGGTCCGTGATCCACAGCGGTCACATGGCACCCCCGGCGGATCAGCGCATAGGTCCAGCCGCCCGGCGCGGCGCCGAGATCAACCGCAGTTTCATTCTTGCGCGGCTGGCGGTTCATTAACTGGAATGCCTCCTCCAGTTTGAGATAGGACCGCGAGGGGGCTCGCGAATCCTGATGCATGCGCAGCGGCGATCCGGCCTGAAGACACAGCGCCGCGCAGGAGTGGTAAAGCCCCCGGGGGGTCAGGCACAGCTGAAGAAGCAGGCCGGCCTGGGTATCGGTCATCTGCCGGCCTGTTTCCGGGAAATGCTCCCGCGCGACGCGCAGAACGGCCTTTTCAATGCCCTTTACGCGCGGGCCGAGATTGCCAACCGTCCCGCTCCCCGCCGGAAATGAGCAAATACTCCACGGCAAGTTTCCCTGGAGGGCGGGGCCCAGCATCTGCCGCACCTGTTCCGCGGTTACGGGTTTGAGCAGCTGATCAGGAATGAAGCCCGCATCCGGCATGCGGCGGCGCTCAAAAATGAACTCTGGAGGAAGCGGGACAGAGGCCCGCACCTCAACCATGCCGGGAACAGGACAAAGACATACAGCCTTCCCGCCCAGCCTCTGCGCGATTTCATCGCGCAGCGCGTCTTCAAACCCGGGCCGGCAAACCAGCAGATCCATGAAAACCTACCGCTGCGCGGTCGGCATATAGGCGTCACGCGTATAGTCCTGAAGCATGCGGGCCGCACTGAAGCCCGGAATGATGGTCGCCATGGATTCCTTCATCCACTGGACCCATTCGCACGGACATCCGGCGGTGCGGTTCTGGTAGTAGAGCGGAATGATCTGGTTTTGCAGAATATCGTACAGCGAAGTCGAGTCGCGATAATCCTGCTCATCCTCGTTGTCAATATGGTGTTCGCTTCCGATGATCCATCCGTTCTTCCCGTTGTGGGCCTCCGGCCACCAGCCGTCGGAGACGCTGAAATTCAGCGCGCCGTTGATGGCAGCCTTCATGCCGCTGGTGCCGCTGGCTTCCCGCGGCCGGCGCGGAGTGTTCATCCACACATCCACGCCCTGCACCAGATGACGCGCAATGCGGATGTCGTAGTCCTCCACAAAGAAGATGTAGCCCTTGAGATCGGAATAGATGGCCTTGGTGACAATGTCCCGGATGAGGTCCTGCCCCGGCTCATCGGCCGGATGGGCCTTGCCCGAGAACACAATCTGCACGGGGTGCTCGGCATTGGTAATGATCTGCCGCAGCCGGTCATAGTCGCGGAAAATCAGGCCGGCGCGCTTGTAGGTGGCAAAGCGCCGCGCAAAGCCGATGGTCAGCACATTGGGGTCGAGCATGCGGTTCATCTCCCGAATGCTGTCCGGACCTTTGCCGTGACGGGCAAACTGCTCCACGAGACGGTGACGCACAAGGCGGATCATCCTGTCCTTCTGGCTTTGATGAGCGGCCCACAGGTCCTTGTCCCGTATCTTGAGGATGCCCTTCCAGAATTCGGGGTCGTCCTCGTGTCCGATCCAGCCGGTGCCCAGAGCTTCTTCGATGATCGTCCGGATATCGTGTCCCAGCCAGGTTGTGATATGAACACCGTTGGTGACGGATTTAATGTTCTGATCCGTCGGCTTTGCGCCGGGATACAAGTGATGCCACATGTGGTTGGCCACTTCACCGTGAAGCTTGCTGACGCCATTGCTGTAGTGGCTGAAACGCAGGCCGACGGCCGTGAGATTAAACGGCTGTGATCCGCCTTCCGGATAGGATTTTCCCAGATCCAGCATCTGATGCACATCCACTCCCATTTTATCGGTGAAAACCCGCATGTACTTCTCGACGAGCGAGGCCTCGAAAGCCTCATTGCCCGCCGGCACAGGAGTATGCGTGGTGAAAAGGGTGTTGACCCGGATGGCCTCGGAGGCTTCCTTCCATGTCATGCCTTCGGCCAGATGAGCGCGCATGCGCTCCACCACCTGAAACGCGGAGTGGCCCTCGTTCATGTGCCAGACGGCGGGCTGTATCTTGAGCTCCCGAAGCGCGCGCACGCCGCCGATGCCCAGCATAATCTCCTGACAGAGACGCATTTCGCGGCCGCGCACATACAACTGGGATGTCATGGGCCGGTCGCCGGGATCATTTTCAAGGATATCGGTGTCCAGCAGATAAAGCTGAACGCGGCCGACGGCGAGCTGCCACACGCGCGCATACACCTGGCGATCGGGATAATCCACGGTAACGACAAGATCGCGACCCGCGGCATTGTGCATGGGCCGGAGCGGCAGGCGGTAGAAGTCAAAGTTGTTGTAGATATGGTGCTGCCGGCCGTCGAGGTCAATCGCCTGGTGAAAATATCCTTTGCGATACAGCACTCCGACGCCCACAAACGGAATGCCGAGGTCGCTGGCGGCTTTGGCATGATCCCCGGAAAGCACGCCGAGACCGCCGCAGTAAATGCCTAGGCTTTCGTGGAGTCCGAACTCGGTGCTGAAATATGCGATCCTGTCGCTCTTGTATTCGGGATACTGCTGCTGGAACCAGGTGGGCTCATCGGGGTTCATGTAGCGATCGAAGTCGCGGATGACTTTTCTGTACTGCGACATGAAATTGCCGCCGCCGTTGAGCAGCCGGTCCCAGTGATGCGGTTCAATGTTGATCAGAAGTTCAACCGGATTGCGGTAGCGGCCCCAGAGATATGCATCAATATTTGAGAAAAGCAGGCGGGCTTCAGGAGTCCATGACCACCACAGGTTGTAGGCGAGATCGCGCAGGCGCGCGAACTCCTGAGGGACCTGAATATCCGCAACTGGAATCGGTTCAATAGCCATATCTTTGCTCCTTCACATCGTTCATTTAAACAGAGCGGTACAGGTAAAACGGTTGACGCCATCTTTTCAAGTACAAAACTCCATTTTATTCTCTTAACATCAAATACCGGCAGATGTAGTATGAGGTTCTTTTCAGGGGCACATGCCGTTTGTGCGCACCGGAATAAGTTATGCAGCCGAAACAAGGAAGCGATTAGAATGGGCGAAGTTCAACTGCGGATAGATACGGAGGAGGCCCCGTCCATTCCGATGCCCGCCCAGCGGCCGGCAATCCCCCCGCCGCCCCAGCCGAAAGCTCCCGCTCACCGCCATTTGCGGTTCGCGCACAAGATCACCCTGCTCGCCGTATGCATGATCATTCTGACTGGACTGAGCATCACTTTTCTTACCGTCACTCAGTTCAAGCGGGAGATGTATGAGCGCGAGCGCAGTTCGGCCTACATGGCCTACAGCGCGGTGGTCAATTATCTCACCGCCCACCATCATTCTCATCGCGGCACATTCAGCGCCAAGGCCATGGATTATGTGATCCGCAACAAAATGCTCCGGCTCAGGGAGGACATGGATGCCTATATCACGCACCGGCCGGAACGGCTGGTTGTGTTTGATGAGCGGGGCGCGCCGATTTATGAATTCATCCGCACCGAAGAGTTTGGCCCGCCCCGAGCCGCGCCTCTTCCTGCCGACCGCCTGCCCCAGAACGTCCGGCTTGATTACGACCGCCGCAGCGGAATGGTGCATCTGCGCGGCCCCATTGCCGTACAGGATGAAGATGTGCCGGGTTATGTTGAAATATCCTTCCCCTGCAGCATCTGGCAGAAGGTGAACATCCTTTTCACACAGGCGTTTCTGATCATGTGCGGGGTGATTCTGATTGCCATTGTGGTTACGCTGACGCTGGATCAGCGGGTGCTGGCTCCCATCGCCGCGCTGACCGCCGCCGCCCAGCGCATTCGCAAGGGCGACCTGAGTCAGCAGGTTCCCGTGAAATCCGATGATGAAATTGGAACACTGGCCTCGACGTTCAACAACATGATCAGTTCTCTCAAGATGCGCATATCCCTGCTGCACTCCATTCAGGACTGGACTGTGCGCATCGGGAAGGAACTTGAAAGCGAGCGCCTCTACGGAACGCTGGTGGCGATGTTTTCGGTCGTTTCCACTTCGCGCGCCTGCCGGATCTACACGTACGATAAAGCCCGCAAGGAACTGCAGATCCAGCTTGAACGGGGCGCGGCTCATCTCCCGGAACCGCAGAACGACCAGCTCACCATCCGGGCCCTGCATCAGCGCTGGACCGAGTTCCTGAAAGCGGACGGGAAGATCGTCAGCGATCCGACCGGCGCCGTGGAACTGGCGATTCCCCTGATCTCCGGCGAAAAACCGATCGGGGCGATCCGCATCGGCCGCAAGCAGGACGGAACGGTTTTCAGCGATGAGGAGGTCACGATCCTGCAGACGCTGGCCCAGCACGCTTCCGTTTCGCTGGACAATGCGCACCTGTATGAAGAGCTTTCGGAAAAGGAGCGGATCGAGCAGGAAATGATCTGGGCCCGGCGGATTCAGCAGGAACTGCTTCCGCAGTGCGCGCCGGACATTGCCGGATACGACATCTTCGGCGGAAGCATTCCCGCGCTGGAGGTCGCCGGGGACTATTTTGACTATATCAGCATTGACGGCAACCGATGGTATCTGGTGATCGCCGATGTGTCCGGCAAGGGCGTTCCCGCGGCGCTGATCATGAGTATCACCCGGTCACTTCTGCAGGCCTATGTGGATTACGAGTCGTCCCCGCTGGACGTGCTCAACAAGGTGAACCGCCGCATCAGCCAGACGATTGAGTCGGAAATGTTTGTCACCATTGCCGTCGCCTGCCTTGATGTGCGCGAAAACCGGATTTCCATTGCCCGGGCGGGTCATGAACCGGTTTTCATGTTCAGCGGCAAGGACCAGATCGAACGCATCGCGCCGGCCGGTGCCGCCATGGGGCTGCTTGATCCAGTGGCCTTCAGGCAGTCGCTCCGGCCTTTTGAAGGCGCGATGGCATGCGGCGACGTGGTTCTGCTCTATACTGACGGGATCACCGAGGCCCAGAACAAAGACGGCGAGGAATTCGGCTACGACCGGATCGAAGATCTGCTCCGCAAGCACAACGCGGAGTCCGCAGAAAACATTTACAACATTATTATCAACGCCGTCGAGGAATTCGCCGGGGATCAGCCGCAGCACGACGATATCACCATGCTGATCGTCAAGAAGACGGACTGAGAAAAGGCACCGCTCTCCGCACCACTTCGTCGAAACCCGTAAATCCGGAAAATCCAAGTCCTTTGATTTTTCCGGTGGAAAGATGCGAGTCCGGCGGCCGGGCGGCGCGCCGGGGCACGATGACCCGGGACGGACGCAGGTGATCTGTTTGCAGGCCCAGCAGCGCGGCCGTTCGCAGGGTCCACTGCCAGCGCGTGCCTCCCTGCTCTCCGCTGACGTGAAAGACTCCCGCCGCCCTCTTCGCAAGGAGAAACTCAACAGCCTCGGCCACGTCAGGCCCAAACACGGGGAAGCGCACCAGCACATTATCAACGTCTGCCGGGCGTTCCGACCGCAGCGCTGAAACCATCTGTGCAATGAAGCCCCCCTGTCCCGTCAATTCCTGCCCGATCAGAACGGGCGGCCTGATCACGAGCGAATTGCCGCGGGCCAAAGCGGCCTGTTCGGCCGTCACCTTTGTCCGGCCGTAGACATTCACCGGACACACCGAGTCATCTTCCGTGTAGGGCGGACTGGTTCCATCGAATACATAATCCGAGCTGATCAGCACAAAAACGGCTTCAGGAGGAAGCGCGGCGCATATAAAGCGGGCGGAAGCCGAGTTGATCAGGGCCGCCTCATCGGGAAATTCCTCGCAGCGGTCGGGATCACGCCACGCGGCGCAATGCACAACGGTATCCGGCTCATGCTGAACAAGCAAATCCTTCACAGCGAGGGGGTCTGTCAGGTCGCACGAGACAAGCCCTGGCGCGGAAGGCCTCCAGGCGGTCCCGACCGCGGGGCCGCGAGACGCCATTCGGGACAGCACCAGACCGCCCAGATATCCGCTCGCGCCCGTCACCATGCAGGTCCTGCTCATGCCGGGTTTATACACCGGGGGACCCTGCCTCAGGCAAGCCTCAAAAAATGCGGAGAGCCGGCGTTAAGCAGTTGCATTATCCGCGGCGGATGAATAGGATCACGGCTTTGTTTTCGCAAGAGGAGAAGGATATGAAAATTACAGTGGTTGGAACCGGATATGTCGGACTGGTCACAGGAGCCTGCTTCGCAGAAGTCGGTCACGACGTCATGTGCGTGGACAATGACGAGAGCAAAATTGCCATGCTCCGGCGCATGGAGATGCCGATTTATGAAATCGGGCTGCAGGAACTGGTGGAACGCAATGTGGCGGAAAAACGCCTGCACTTCACGACGTCCATCGAGGAAGGCACCGATTTCGCGGAAGTGATCTTCATTGCCGTCGGAACCCCTCCGGGGTATCGCGGCGAAGCCAACCTCTCCTATGTGGAACAGGTCGGCCGCACCGTGGCGGAGCATATGACATCCTATCGCCTGCTGGTTGAAAAAAGCACGGTCCCGGTCAACACCGGGATGCAGCTCAAGCGCACCATCACCAAGTACATTGAGGGCGGGCTCGATTTTGATGTGGCATCCAATCCCGAATTCCTCCGCGAGGGCACGGCAATTGAGGATGCATTTCAGCCGGACCGCATTGTCATCGGCGTGGAAAGCGAACGCGCGGCGAAGCTCCTTCGCGAAGTCTATGACCCCATTGTCAAAAAATCGGGCTGCGAGTTTCTCGTGATGAACATTGCCAGCGCCGAGCTGACCAAGCATGCGTCGAACTCGTTCCTGGCCATGAAGATTTCCTACATTAACGCCGTCAGCCGGGTGTGCGAGCTGGCCGGGGCGGATGTTGAACAGGTGGCGCACGGCATGGGGCTTGATTCCCGCATCGGCCAGAAGTTCCTGAATGCGGGCGTCGGCTACGGCGGCTCCTGCTTCCCGAAGGATGTGGATGCCTTCATCCATCTTTCCGACCAGCTGGGCTACGATTTCCAGCTCCTGAAGGAGGTGCAGCGCATCAATCAGAACCAGCGCGAACACATGCTGCAGAAAATCAAGCATGAGCTGTGGGTCATGCAGGACAAGACCATCGCGATTCTGGGGCTGGCCTTCAAGCCGGGTACGGATGACCTGCGCCAGGCTCCGTCGCTCTATTTTGTGCCGCAGCTCATCGAGGCCCGGGCGAAGTTGAAGCTGTGGGACCCCATCGCTTCAGACAATTTCAAGAAGCTGTATCCGGACCTGACCTACTGCGACGACATCCTGGATTGCGCAAAAGACGCGGACATGGTGCTGATTCTGACGGAATGGCCCGAAGTCAGGGACCTGGACCTCAAGAAGCTCAAGAAGGCCATGGCGGTTCCGGTGGTCATGGATGGACGCAATGTGTTCGATCCGGCGGAAATGCACAGGCTGGGATTCATCTACCATTCGATGGGCCGGCCCTAATACAGAAAGATTGCGCTTCAAATTGACATCCTGCGGGGTTTTCAATAGGTTCTGTGCTTCACGATTTGGATTGAGAAGGGAGTGAGTTAACACGTGGCTGAAGTAAAAGTCAAAAAGGGTGAAACCGTAGAAAAGGCGCTGCGCCGGCTGAAGAAGAAGCTGGACAAGGAAGGCACCATGCGTGAAATCCGTTCGCACCGGCACTATGAGAAGCCCAGCGAGCGCAAGCGCCGCAAGGCCGCCCGGGCCCGCACCCGCATCAATCGTTACTAGCATTCACGGCCGGCCCTGAGGGCCGGCCGTTTTCTTTCCACCGCCCTTCGCTTCCCGGAGCATCGCGATGCTTTTTGCCCTGACATCCCGCTGGAACGCCGGCCGACATGCAGCCGGCGAGGAGATGATCGAGGAGATTCTTGATCTCGGTTTTCCGGCTGTCGAGCTGGGCTATAATCTCCGCATGGATCTGGTCCCGGGCGTGCAGAGCATGGTCCGGCAGAAGGCGGTCATTGTCACGTCAGTGCATAATTTCTGTCCCGTGCCGGTGGGCGCGCCGGCAGGCCATCCGGAGCTGTTCACGCTTGCCGATCCGGATCCCCGTGTTCGTCAGCTCGCCGTGCAGCACACAACCAGGACCATCCGCTTTGCCGCGGAAACAGGCGCCCGCGCAGTCGTGCTGCATGCCGGCAATGTGGATATGAAGCGACTGACGGAACGCCTGCTGGCCCTCTATGAGCACGGCCAGCAGTTCTCGCCGAAATTTGAGAAGATCAAACTCAAGATGCTGACCCTCCGGGAGAAAAAAGTCCGCCGGCAGCTGGAATATCTCTACAGCGGGATCGAAGCCCTGCTGCCGGTCCTTCAGGAATGCGGCATTCGCCTGGGAATAGAAAATCTTCCCAACTGGGAAACTCTTCCGACGGAAACGGAAATTGAGGCGCTGCTGAAGCACTTCAACTCCCCCCTGCTGGGATGCTGGCACGACACCGGGCACGCAGCCATTCGCAGGTTCTTCGGGCTCATTAATCCCGAACGCTGGATGGAACGACTGGAGGAGCATTTGATCGGTCTGCACATTCATGACGCGCGCGCGCCGGCCATGGATCATCTGATGCCGCCATCCGGCGAGATTGACTTTACGCAGTATAAACGCTATGCCGCGCGGGATGTCTGCCGCGTGTTTGAGCCGGGCCCTTCCGCTACCGCGTCGGAAATCAAGGCTGGTCTTGATTACATCAGGACCTTATGGTCTGATTGACAGCTTGCAACAACAAACAACGGGTGAATGAATGAAAGCACTGATTACTGGCGTTACGGGACAGGACGGCTCCTATCTGGCCGAACTGCTTCTATCCAAGGGCTATGAAGTCTATGGCATGTGCCGGAGGGCATCCACAGAGACCTATGAGCGCATTGCGCATATCAAGGACCGCATTGAACTCGTGCAGGCCGACCTGCTGGATCAGCTGTCGCTGATCAAGCTCTTTGAGCACATCATGCCGGATGAGATCTACAACCTCGCGGCCATGTCATTTGTGCCGACCTCGTGGAGCCAGCCGGTGCTCACAGGGGAATTCACCGCCATTGGGGTCACGCGCGTCCTTGAGGCCATGCGGCAGGTTTGCCCGCAGGCGAAAATGTATCAGGCTTCGAGCAGCGAGATGTTCGGCAAGGTACGCGAGGTGCCGCAGACGGAAATGACCCCCTTTCACCCCCGCAGCCCCTATGGCGTGGCCAAGGTGTACGGACACTACATCACCGTAAACTATCGCGAGAGCTACGACCTGTTTGCCTGTTCCGGCATCCTCTTCAACCACGAGAGCCCGCGGCGCGGGAAGGAGTTTGTCACCCGCAAGATCACCGACGGCGTCGCCCAGATCAAGCTGGGCGTTGCAAAAGAACTCCGGCTCGGGAACCTGGATGCCGAGCGCGACTGGGGCTTTGCCGGGGACTATGTGGAAGCTATGTGGCTCATGCTCCAGCAGGAGCAGCCCGATGACTATGTGATTGCCACCGGGCAAACCCATTCGGTCAAGGATTTCTGCCGCAAGGCGTTCGCCCGCGCCGGGCTCAATTACGAGGATTATGTGGTGCTGGATTCACGTTTTGTCCGGCCGGCGGAAGTGGATCAGCTCCTCGGCGATCCATCCAAGGCCAGAAAAGTGCTCGGCTGGAAGCAGAAGACCAGTTTCGACGAGCTGGTCAACATGATGGTGGATGCCGATCTGGAGCGCTGGGCCGCTGTCAAGGGGTAAGTCATGCGGGTACTGCTCACCGGAGCCGCGGGCTTTGTCGGCCGCCATCTGGCCGCAGAGCTGACCCATACAGGGCATGAACCCGTGCTTTCGGACGTGCGGACCGGAATCCCGGGCATCCGCGCGGCAGACCTGCGCGATCCGGATGCACTTTGCTCTCTGGTGCGCGACACCCGGCCGGATGCCTGTGTTCATCTGGGTGGCATTGCATTTGTGCCTGTCGGATGGGATGATCCCGAACTCGTGATGGATGTGAATCTCATCGGGACCATTCATCTGCTGGAAGCATTCCGCCTGCATGCGCCGGCCGCCCGACTGCTGATTGTCAGCTCTTCGGAAGTCTATGGGCGACGGCCTGTCGAGACTCCGCTCACGGAAGAGGCCCCGTTTGCCCCCTCCAATCCCTACGCCGTAGCCAAAGCCGCGGCCGACCTGACCGCACTTCTTTACGCAAAGCGCTATGGCATGCCCGTCATGACCGCGCGACCCGACAATCACACCGGCCCCGGACAATCCCCGCAGTTCGTCACCACAGCCTTCGCGCTCCAGCTGCTCGACATCAGGCGGGGCACATCGGCGGGTTCCATCAAAGTCGGCAATCTCAACAGTGTCCGCAATTTCACGGATGTCCGCGATGTCGCACGCGCCTATCGCCTCATTCTCGAAAAGGGCTATGCGGGCTGCGCCTACAACATTGCGTCCGGGAACATGGCGGAGATTGGCTCTATTTTGGACATGCTGTGCGATATTGCCGGGATTCAACCGCAGATCACCGTGGATCAGGAACGCTACAGGCCGGCCGATGCCCTGCCCGCACTGGATACGGCCCGGCTGCGCAACCATACCGGCTGGACGCCGCAAATCGCGCTTCAGGTCACTCTGTCTGATATTTTCAATCATCTTCAGGCCGGCGGATGACAGCCCGCAGACATCTGCACAAGGCCATGCGCCCGCTGCTGGGGCTGCTGATTCTCTATATTGTATTCCGGCGCATTCCCGTGGATGAACTGGCATCAGTCCTTCTCCACAGCCTGCATGCCTGGCCCTGGTGGATATCCGGCATCGCAGTCACCTTCCTCGGGCTGCTCGCAGGAGCGCTTCGCTGGCACCGCATTTTACGCGATCAGGGATTCACCCTGCCGTTTTCGGAAAGCTTCAGATACTTCTTCGTCGGCCAGTTCTTCAATTCATTCTTCCCGGGCGCATGCGGAGGGGATGTCGTGCGCGCGTATTCCGTGATTCGCAGCAAAGGGACAAACAAAACCGGTGCGGTCATGACGGTCCTGATGGACCGCGCGATCGGGCTGCTGGTGTTTGTCATTCTTGGGTGCATCATGATCGCCTTTCGCTACCGGCTGTTTGTATACAGCCGAGGCACTCGCCTGACGGCATATCTCATGGGAGCATTCCTCCTGGCGACGTCGGCCGGGCTGATCGTACTCTTCCGAAGGAATCTGTTTGAACACTGGCCTTTATTCAAGAAGTTCGAAGAAACCACGCGTGCCGGAGCCCTGCTTCGCAAAGCGTATGATGTCCTGCTCGTCTACCGGAGCCGCCCCAGGCTGCTGGTCTCGGCGATCGGGCTGTCCTTTGTCAACCTCGCCGCCCTGACCAGCGCCTGCTTCTTTTTCGGACACAGTCTGGGCATCGGGATATCCTGGTTCGACTACTTCACCTTCTTCCCGATAATTACCGTATTCACGGCCGTCCCGATCACTCCAGGAGCACTGGGCATCCGTGAAGCTCTTTTCGCCGGCATGCTTCATACCGTGGATGTGAGCTCCTCTCAGGCGGTGCCGCTCTCCCTGCTGATGTACGCGGGAGGGCTTGTGTGGAGCCTGTTTGGCGGTCTCATATTCCTCCTGCAGCCGAACCGGCCGCATGCGCTGCCCATTGACACCGCAGCAACTGACAGATACTGTTAACAGATATGTTTAAAAGAATTCTTATAACCGGGGCAACGGGCTTTCTGGGCCACCATGTTCTGCCCGTGATGCGGAAAGAATTTGACGCCGAGATCATAGCGGTCGGGAGCAGGAACTACGACCTTCTCAAGCCGGGCGAACCCGACAGGATGATGCAGGAGATCAAGCCGGACTGCGTGCTGCATATGGCCGCAAAATCAGGGGGCATCATCGACAACAAGGCGCGGCCGGCGGACTATTTCTATCAGAATCTCTTCATGAATCTGCATACTTTCGAGGCGGCTTTTCGGCACGGCGCAAAGAAATTCATGACCTTCATGGGAGGATGCTCTTACCCGGCCACGGCCACATCCCCCATCGGCGAGGACCAGATGTGGAAAGGCCTCCCGCAAATCGAAAGCGCAGGCTATTCTGTCGCCAAGTTGATGAATCTCACCCAGTCATGGGCCTATCGCGTGCAGCACGGATTCAATTCCGTGGTGCTGATTCCCGGGAACATGTACGGAGAATGGGACAATTTCAATCTCACACAGGCGCATGTCATTCCCTCACTGATCAGGAAATATCTTGAGGCCGAAGAGCGGGGCGATCCCGAGATCATCGCCTACGGAACCGGAAAGCCCACCCGCGATTTTGTCTATGCCGGCGATGTCGCCGCCACCGTCCCCTGGTTCCTGAAGAATTACAACAGCAGCGATCCAGTCAACATCTCCGCCGGAAAACGCATTTCTATCCGCGAGCTGGCCGAAACCATCAAGAAAGTGACCGGATTTCGAGGAAAGATTGTTTGGGACACCTCCAAGCCGGACGGGCAGATGGACAAGATATTTGACGTCGCCCGTCTGCACAGTCTCGGGTTGTCCTGCGATACAAGCCTCGAGGACGGCCTCCGCCGCACAACCGAATGGTTCATCAAGGCCCGCAAAGACGGGACGGTGCGGCTGTAATCATGAAAACATGTCTGGTCACAGGCGCGAAGGGCTTTATCGGGTCCGCCGTTGCGGCAGAAGCGGCGCGACTCGGCTACGAAGTGACCGCCGTTGATCTCGACAACTACGAACAGCTCCGCGGTTCACAGGCGGACATTCTGATCAATGCCGCCGGCAACTCGCGCAAGTTCATTGACGAACAGGATCCTCAGCGTGGATTTGAACTTTCGGTCACTTCCATTATGCGGATCATGCTGGACTTCAAGTGCGGCCTGTGTGTGCATCTTTCCAGCGGCACGGTTTATCCGAACGAAGGGGATCCCTCCCGCAATGCCGAAGGCGCAAATCTCAAGCCCCGTGAAATGACCCGCTACGGCTTTCACAAATGGCTGGCCGAGCAGATGGCAAGGCATTATGCCCCCAGAACCCTCATCGTTCGCATGGGCGGCTTCGTGGGGCCCGGCCTCAGGAAAAATGCCGTCTTCGACATTCTGACGGACGGGAAACTTTTTGTTCATCCCGATTCAGAGTTCCAGTACATGGACACGCGTGATCTCGCGCGGCTCGTGTTTGAACTGGCCGGGGGAGCCGCGGGAAATGAAACACTCTTCAACCTTTCCTCCACCGGCACCGTTTCCGTGCGCAGGATTGCCGAGTGGGCCGGCTACAAACTGACGCGTGATCCGCTCGGATGTCCAACCGTGCGCGCGGAACTGAATGTCGAAAAAGCCGGCCGTTTGCTGGCCCTTCCGGAAACGGGCGAAACGGTCCGCCGGTTTATAGAGGAAGTCCAAAGCGGAAAGGTGAAGCTGAAATGATCATATCCCGTACACCGTTCAGGATCAGTTTTTTCGGCGGGGGTACGGATTTCCCCGGTTACTTCACCCAGCACGGAGGATCCGTCATCTCTGTCACCATTGATAAATACTGCTATCTTTCGGTGCATCATCTGACAAAGTTTTTCAAGCACAACTATCGTGCAAGCTACTCAAGAACCGAATCCGTCATGAAACCGGAGGAGTTCGAACATCCCCTGATCCGCGAGTCGCTTCTTTACGCCGGAATCCGCGAAGGCGTTGAAATATCCCATGTGGCGGACCTGCCGGGCCAGACCGGCCTGGGCTCATCTTCCGCATTCACCGTGGGCCTGATGAACTCGCTGTGCGCCTTCATCAAAAAGCGCATCACCCCGGAATGGCTGGCGCGGGCCGCCATCGAAATCGAACGCAACCGCGTCAAGGACGCCGGAGGCTGGCAGGATCAGTATGCGGCCGCTTATGGCGGCTTCAACCGGATCAATTTCCAGACGGACCGCGAAGTGACGGTCCAGACCGTCGGCATCGCGCCCGAGGCCCTTTTTGAGCTGGAAGCCTCGCTGATGCTTTTCTATTTGGGGTCTGAATGCTCCGCGGAAAACATTCTGCGCGAGCAGATTTCCCGCACAGGCGAAAACTTCGACCGGCTGTCACGGATGCGGCAGATCGTGGATCACGCCGAGGATATTCTGCAGAACGGCAAACATCTGGACGAGTTCGGGAAGCTCCTGCACGAGACCTGGCTCCAGAAAAAAGAACTCTCTTCCGGAATCAGCAATCCGGTCATTGACGAAGCCTATGACGCGGCCCGCGGAGCCGGGGCCATTGGCGGAAAACTGCTTGGCGCGGGCGGGCGCGGTTTCCTCTGCCTGTACGCGCCGACTGCAAAACACGCGGCTGTCCGGGAGAAACTGAAGGACCTCAAGGAGGTCTCGTTCCGGTTCAGCGAAGAAGGCAGCCAGATCATTTTCAACAGCGATGAGTGAGAACAAGCCCAGAATCGCTTTCTGGTTCAGGTACGGAGCCGCTGAACACAGCGAGCTGTTCCATGCCCTGCCCGGCTGCATCCGTGAACTCTCAAGACACTGTGAAGTGCACTATTTCGGGCTCAAAACCCGGAAGATAGTCCCGATGGAGCTCAGGGAAAACGCGATTCTTCACGAATTTCCTTTTTATGTGAACCGGGGAAGCGGCCTGGACAAAATGCTGAAAACTGCCTTGTCGATTCTGTGCCTGCCTTTCGCTGGGCTCTATTGCCGGGCAAAGAGAGTTCGCGCGGTTTACATAGACGAAACCATCCCCTTCACTGCGCTGATCGCGCGCGTTTTTGCAGGGCCGCAAGTTGCGCTCACTGTGGCCGATTTCTTCGTGGATATCTATTTCACGGGGTCGCTGGCGTTCCTTGGACGTGCCATCCGGCGGATTGACCTCTGGTCGTGGAAAACGGCCCGGCTCATTTTCACGCGGGCAAAAAGCACAAAAACCTATCTCGCCTCAAAGGGGATTAAACCAGAGCGCATTTTCCCCGTGTATGACCCCTGCGACATGACCGTTTATCATCGGCTGGACCGGAATGAATGCAAAACGGCAATGGGGTACAAGCCTGAGGAAATCATTCTTGTACATCACGGCATCCTTCATCCAAACAAGGGCAATGCGGCCATCATTCGGGCCATATCCGAAATGCGGGATCAATATCCCGTGCTGCGCTTTCTACTGATTGGGGACGGCCCGGAAATGAAAACTCTTCAGGCTCTTGTGAAAGATCTGAAGGCAGAGGACGTCTGCCGGCTGACGGGCTGGCTCCCGTCACTGGAGCAGGTCAATGCGGCTCTCAATGCCGGAGATATCGGCCTCGTAATGCGAACAGGCGCGCAGTCGGACGATTTCCACATGACCGGCGCCCTCGTCCACAACATGGCCTGCGGGCTTCCCATCCTCGCGGCCAGGCTGGGCGGCGTTTCAGAAGTGGTTGAAGAAGCCCGCAACGGTCTTCTTTTTGATCCGCGCAGCATGGATGAATTCAAGCAGAAGCTCACAATGTTTATTGAAGATGCCGAACTTCGAAACCGCTGCGGGCTTGAAGCTGAAAAAGATGCCCGTATTCATTTTGACATGGACAGCGTTGTCCGCCAGACCGTGGAACCTCTGGCCAGACTTGCGAGGGCACTGTGAAAAACAGCATCCAGGCGGTTCTCCTTGTCGGCGGCACGGGCACGCGGATACAATCCGTGCATTCCGACCGGCCCAAGGGGCTGGTTCCCGTGGCGGGCAAGCCGTTCCTTCAGTGGCAGGTCGAATGGCTGACATCGCAGGGCATCTGCGACATTCACCTCGCGGCCGGACATCTTGGAGAGCAGCTCGCTAAATGGGGCATGGAATACAGCGCAGCAAATCCCGGCATCTGCATCACGGCCACCGTCGAACCCATGCGCCTGGGAACCGGCGGCGGATTGAAATTCATCGAGGACGAAATCCGGTCCGATCCATTTCTCGTTCTAAACGGGGACAGCCTTGCGCCGAACCTGAAGTTCCAATCATTGGAAGTTTTCCACAAAAAAGTTCCAACCATTGGAAGTTTTTCGCAGAAAACTTCCAATCATTGGAAGTTTTCGATTGCGGTGACAAAGATTGAAGAATCCGGCCGCTACGGGACCGTGGAGTTCAATGACGATGGACTCGTTACAGCCTTCCGCGAAAAAGCTCAGCGCGAAGCCGGCTGGATCAATGCCGGAGTCTACATGATTGACCGCGGCGTACTGGCTCTCATGGAACCGGGCAGAAACATATCCCTTGAAACGGACCTTTTCCCGCAACTCTGCAAAGAAGCCCGTCTCGCGGCCTTCCCCTGCCCCGCCCCCCTGCTGGACATGGGCACGCCGGACGGACTGCACGCCATGGAATGTTATCTGGGGCGGGCATAATTGAATTGCAGAAATGGCTTATAACGGGTACATTGCGGTGTTTTGAACTGGGAAAAATGACTGCGGGAGAATGCATTGGATCCAATCAACGAGACATTTCGGAGCCGGCGCTATGATCTGGCCGTGGACACCATCACCGAAGGTGACATCAACGAACTGATCGAGTGGCTGAAGCTGTATCCGCGCCTTACAATGGCCGATGCAACCCGGAAGTTTGAGGAAGACTGGTCAAAATGGCTGGGAGTCAAATATTCCGTGTTCTGCAATTCGGGTTCCTCCGCGAATTTGCTGATGTATGCAGCGCTTGATTCCAGCGGGAAATCAGGAAATAAGAAAGTGATCGTCCCCTCGGTCGGCTGGGTCACCACCGTTGCCCCTGCAATCCAATTCGGCTGGGAGCCCGCCATGTGCGAATCGGATGCACAGACTTTTGGCCTGGATATCGAGCACCTGAAGACGCTCTTGGAATCCGGGAAGGTGGACAATGTCATTCTGGTCCATGTGCTGGGAACGCCCTGCCGGATGGATGAAATTCTGACACTTCAGAAGAAATACGGTTTTAAGCTGATGGAAGACTGCTGTGCGGCCCACGGTGCGCTTTCACAGGGGCGCAAAGTCGGCTCCATGGGCGATATGTCATCCTTTTCATTTTACTACGGCCATCACATGTCCACAATCGAAGGCGGCATGGTTTGCACAAACGATGAGGAGTTGTATCACCATTTGCTGATGCTTCGCTCGCACGGCTGGTGCAAAGACCTGCCCAAGGCGGAATATGACCGGCGAATGCAGCAGTACGGAATTGATCCCTTCCATTCACCATTCACTTTTGTGGTGCCGGGCTTCAATGTCCGCCCCATGGACCTGACTGCACGGATCGGAATGATGCAGCTTCCGCGACTGGACAACATCTCGTCCATCCGCATGAAAAACCACAAACTCTATCAGAAACTGCTCGATGGCCAGGTTGAATTTGCCCGCTGTCTCGAGGGCGACGCCATCAGCAGCATTTCCTTCGGTGCCGTGGCCCAGTCGCCGGAACAGCGCAAAAATATTGTCAGCGCCCTGGTCGAAAACAACATTGATACAAGAATCTTCTCGGCTGGCAACCTCGGGCGGCATCCTTTCTGGTTTGAGCGCTACGGCGTCTTTTCCGCCCCCATGGCCGACCGGATTCACAGTTGCGGGTTCTTTCTTCCAAACAACCAGACGCTGGATGAGAAAAATATCCGTTTTATTTGCGATGTCGTTTGCCGCGCATTGAAGTAGAGAATGACCTCGCTCAACCTAGCCGTCATATTCCCGAACAACAACAAGCGGGCTCTCGGCATTCTGGCGCAAGAGGTTGCGGCTGTCACACCACCGGTTCAGGCCGCCCTCATAGCGGCCCATGCCCGAATACACGGATTTTCAGCTGCCCTGCTGGATGCAGCACAAGCGAACATGCTTCCAAATGAAGCGGTCAAATGGGTGGAACACAAGAATCCACAGTGCGTGCTGATTTGCACCGACTTCATCAATTCCGGGGACGTCACAAAGATGGCCGCCGCATCGGAAACAGCCAAGGCCATTAAGGAGATTTTGCCGCAGATTCCAGTCGTGATGGAAGGTGTTGTTCCCACGGCATATCCCGAACGGGTTCTTCGCGAAGAAGGCGCCGATCTGGTTATCCGCGGGGAGCCCTTTAAGCCCATAATTGAACTACTGACACTCCTGAAGGCCGGCCGCCGGGACCTGACTTCGATTCAAGGCCTCTGCTCGGCATCCAGCATGGGAAAAGGAGAATGCAGCCTTGCGGCACCAATCATGGATATGACCCACTTCCCGGAGGCCGCGCATGATCTTATTCCTCCTTCGCTTTACCGCGCCCATCACTGGCATTGTTTCGACTGCCTCGACCGGCGCACGCCGTATGCCGCGGTGTTCACAACAGTTGGCTGTCCATACAACTGTTCTTTCTGCAGTGTTGGGGTTGTAACCGACGGGCCCTGCTTCCGCATTCGTCCGCTGGAACAGGTGATGAACGAAATTGATTTTCTGGTGAAACAACACGGTGTACGGAACCTCCGTATTCTGGACAATGTCTTTACCGCACGGGCGGACTACGTGGAGCGCTTCTGCGACGAAATCATCCGTCGCGGCTACGATCTGAACATGTGGGCCTATGCACGCATTGAGTCCATTCGCAGCCCCGAACTGCTTTCCAAAATGAAGAAGGCCGGGGTGCGCTGGCTCGCCTATGGAATTGAGGCGGCCAATGAGCGCGTGAAAAAGGCCATCTCCAAAACCACCAGTGATTCAGCGACTGACCGCGTCATCGAATGGACCAAGTGCGCCGGAATATGGATTGTAGGCAATATTATTTTCGGGCTGCCAGAGGACGACCTGCAGAGCATGCAGGAATCTTACGAACTCGCTGTGAAATATCAGTTTGAGTGGGCCAATTTCTATTGTGCTGTGGCTTATCCCGGGACTCCGCTTCACCGCGAGCTGGTTTCCCGAGGCGTTGAACTCCCGCGCGACTGGGCCGCTTACGGGCAGTACAATCCGAATTTCAGGCCCCTTTCAACCCAGTATGTCTCATCGGAAGAGATTGTTAAATTCCGCGATGACGCCTTTGTGAAATACTACACAAATCCAGATTATATTCGAATGATCGCGGGAACATTTGGGCAACCGGCGGTCGAGTTCATCAAGAAAATCCTTGCCTGCGGAAATCTGCGAAAGTAGCTTAAACCGCGATGAACAAGTCCAAGAGCGTCATGTGCGGAAAACTGACCGTAAAAGCCCGCTGGCTTTGGGAGCAAACCATCCGGCTTCACGGACGGGCCCCAGAAACACGCCTGGCCTCCTCACTTTCACTCGTCGAAATTCTGACGGCGCTTTACTACAACGGATATGTTAAATCCAAGCCCGCCGAACTCAACTGGGAGGGACGAGACCGGGTGATTATCAGCAAAGGACACGGCGCCATCACACTTTACGCCATTCTCGCAGATCTGGGCTATTACCCCATGAACGAGCTGGAGCGGGTCGGCCAGCAGGGATCATTTCTGGGCGGAATTCCCGATCCCATCATTCCGGGTTTTGAAACCGTAAATGGTTCTCTGGGCCACGGGTTGGGCGTGGGCTGCGGCATGGCCTGCGGACTGCGGCAGAAGGACAACACCTCTACGAGCGTGGTAGTGATCGTCGGAGACGGAGAACTTCATGAAGGAGCCAACTGGGAAGCGGCCATGTTTGCGGGCCATCACCGGCTCAACAATGTGGTCTGCATTGTGGATTTCAACAAGAAGGCCATGCTCGATAATACGGACAAGATCATAGGACTGGAACCGCTGGATGCCAAATTTTCCGCCTTTGGCTGGGACACATTCCGTGTGGACGGACATAATCTCGCGGCCCTGACAGACTGCTTCGAGCGGGTATTCAAGTATCCGCGCAAGGGTCCCGTGGCAATCATTGCCGACACGATCAAGGGGCGTGGTGTACCGGTCATGGAGAGCGACCCTCTCTGCCATGTGCGAACACTTTCTAAAAAGGAAATCGCCGAACTGCTGGGAGAAACCCGTGACTGATCGTCCCGCCAAGCGAATGCGCGATATGTTCCTGCAGGGCGTGCTGGAGGAAATGAATGCGGCAACGGACATATTTTTCGTCACGGCGGATTTCGGATCGCCTGTACTGGACAATATCCGGGAACAGCATCCTGACCGATTCCTCAACGTGGGCATTGCCGAACAGAATCTGATCAATATTTCCACGGGTCTTGCGCTGGAAGGATTTCGTGTATTTGCCTATGCCATAGCACCGTTCATCACCATGCGATGTCTTGAACAAACTCGGACCAATTTGTGCGTGCTGGCTTCGGTTAAGCCCCTCTCCGTCTGCCTGGTCGGGGTCGGAGCAGGCATGAGTTATGATGTTTCTGGCCCCACTCATCAGGCGCTTGAGGATATCTCCATCATGCGGTCGCTGCCTAACATGGCTGTTTTTTCACCGGCAGATGCGGAATGCTCCCATGATCTGGCAAAGCATGTTTCCCGGCGAAAGGGTGCCTCTTATGTGCGACTTGACGGGAAAGCGCTACCCCCAATCTATCAGGCGAATGAACGCCTTGATTGGAACAGAGGTTTTAACGTTCTGAGAAAAGGAACCTCAGCATCACTGGTTTCCACCGGGTATATGACGCACAAAGCAATGGAGACTGCGGATATCCTCACCAAAAAGAATAAGCGGATTTCAGTCGTAGATGTTTATTCCCTGAATCATCTTAATGCCGTGGCATTTGCCGACTGCATCAAAGATGCGGGCCCAGTCATCACTCTTGAGGAGGGCTTTACGGGTCGCGGCGGGCTCGACTGCCTGATTATGAATGCCATAAAAGGGCGGACGATTACAGCACTGGGACTCCTGCCCGAATATCGTTTTGACATTGGGAATCGGGATGATCTTCTGAAGTTACACGGTCTCGACGCCAACACCATTGCGGAAAAGGTTCTTCAGACTGCAGTTCATTAAAGGGGAACATCATGCTTATATCCGTTGTGCTTTCATTTCGTAACGAGGCAGACAATTTGCCGGAACTGATTCGCCGACTGGAAGAAGTTTTTGCCCCGTTGGAATACGATTACGAACTGATTTTTGTCAACGATGCCTCAACTGACGGCTCTCTTGATCTTCTCCTTGGTGCGCGCGCAAAGAACCCCCGCATCAAGATCCTCAACACTTCACGCCGATTCGGGGTCACGCCATGTGTTCTGGCCGGTTTCGACAAGGCTGCAGGCGATGCCATCATCTACATGGATACTGATTTGCAGGATCCTCCGGAACTGATTCCACAATTGATTAAGAAATGGGAAGCCGGCGCGGATATTGTTCATACAACGCGCACAATTCGAAAGGGAGAGAACGCATTCAAAATGTGGCTGACCCGTCAGGCCTATAAGCTCATTAATGGATTTTCCGATATCACAATTCTGCAGAACACCGGAGATTTTAAGCTCATCTCACGGCGGGCCCTGAATGAAATACTGAAGCTGGACGAATTTGACCCCTTTATGCGCGGGCTGGTGGCGTGGGTCGGGTTTAATCAGGAACAGGTCTTTTACGAGCGTGATAAACGTTATGCCGGCGTGACCAAATATTCCCTCTTGAGAAGCCTGAATCCCTACAAGGAGTTCATTCGGGGCATTACGCTGTTTTCCACCACCCCCCTCTATTTCGCCCTTCTGCTGGGGATGATTATATCCTTTCTTTCGTTCCTTATATTCGCCGGCCTGGTTCTGTCACCCTTGCTGGCCGGAGATATGAGGTGGACATGGGACCATCTTCATCTGGCTACTCTGCTTCTCCTGGGGGGGATTATTCTTTTCACGGTGGGTATTCTGGGCATCTATGTTGGCCGGATCCATCGCGAATCGGTCAATCGCCCCCGCTATCTGATCAAAGACTGGATTGCCTGAATATTATTTCTGCAACCGATTGGCGGCAAGAACCACATTGCGGTGACGCAAGTCCGTGCTGTTGGGGAATCGCGGATGTGCGGGAAACTCCGCAACGGCTTTCTTGTAGTTCTCCATAATCACTTTTGCAACCGGATGGTTGGGATCAAAATATGACCCAATGATGACGTAATCGAATTCCTGTTTCGCGAACGGCTCAGAAAGTTTGGGCGGAATGAACTGATAGGTCAGTCTGCCGTTCACCCACTTGGTCGGTTCATCGTCCGGTATCCCCAGAGACGCCTGTCCATACTTTCTCTGAATGTAAGGAATACCGAAATAGCATGTGCGCCCAGATCTGAAAATACCGCTGATCCGGATCATCTTATCCTCATCCATTCGGTCGTAATACTGACTGGGGATGCTGGGTATCGATATAATTATCAGAGCAGCAACCTGAACAGCAGCTGTTGCATGAGCAATTTTCTTACATCCGGCCATTTTCCCAATCAGGGAGGCCCCCGACAAACCGCACAAAGTGATCCCGCAAATCGCCACCAGTCCATGCACCGGACCACTCCCATACTTGGGATGAGATATAATTTCAACAGCGATTCCCGCAGCCGCCAGCAGATATTCGCTTCTCCATATCCGCGCAAAGAACGGGACATCCTCAACAGAACCTTCGACAAATACGCGTAATATAGAAAACATAAACACGCATCCGACCATTCCGAAAAATACCTGCTGAAATACTTCAGAGAACAGACGATTGAGCATCCACGGCGGCCCCTGATTGGCGGCTATAGTCTGACGATAGAAATCTCCTTCGAAGACTTCCAGATACCAGCATCCTGCAGCGAGGAATATTACGCAGGTGACCCAATAAAGCAGCAAATGCCGGCGGCTCCGGAAGAAAAGCATCACAGCGGCCGCCACTATATATGCCAACGCAGTCTGCTTTGTGAAAAAGGAAGCCGTCAGCGCAATCGCCGCAATTACGGTTTTCCGCATATCTGGTTCAATCAGAAAATAGAAGCCCAGCAGCACAAGAAACACATGCAGAGCATTCACATTGATTTCCATAACCCAAAACTGAATGAGAAATGCAGTGCTGAGCACCATCACAGGCGCAGCCATGCTCATAACCAGATCCTTTGCAGTCAAACGCCATGTCCACATGAACATAATGCCGGCACATCCGGCAGAGAACATGAGGCTGACCAGTCGGGGCCAGAGAAAACTCATTCCAAACACCTTGCAAAATGCCGCGCTTATGTACCAGTAAAGAGGGTTATACGTCACACAACTGTATTCAGAAGACAGAGGCGCATACAGCACCTTGCCCTGCAGAATCTGATCAATCATGGCCATATGCTGATATGCAGGAGCGCCAATATCATAATCCGCACCCATTCGGCTGATAACGATGCCGACAAGCGGGATTAAAGGCAGAAGAACAGCCAAACAGATAAACTTCTCTCCCAGCGACAAATCGCACCAGCCATTCCACACTTCACGAAATGCCTTTCCTCCCATAATATGCAGTCTCCCTTACTCTGACTCAGCCCTCGCTCAAATCCTTGTTTGGGCGAAAGAACTCCACCCATTCAGCAATGCCATAACTCAAATGCATGAGCGGAACGAGAAAGAAAATGAGCAGATGCTCAAGCCGGCGGGTCTCGGCATATTTGCCGAGCGTGATATAAAGCACAGCCAGCAGATAGGCGAACAGATCCAGCAGGAGCAGCGTGCTGCCCCATGTCGAGAAGCATGCCGCAATCCCAAACACAACCAGAGAAAGCACCCATAGACCCGGAACAATGGTGGTGGGCTCAAATTCGACACCGGCCCGGAGCAGACGGATGCGGGTGGCGCCATAACCGTGCATTTGTTTCAAATAACGCCACAGTGACGCGCGGGGATAATGATAGACCCATGCTTCATCATAAAACACGATTCTATGGCCGGCCTGCTGGGTTTTCCACGCGGCAATCATTTCCTCCCCGGGCCAGAATTCCGGGGGAAACAACCCGATGGACTCCAGAACTGTTCGGCGGTACGCCATGTTGCAGCCGATGATTCGGCTCCAGGATATGGGCCGGATATGCTCCCCGGCCTTGAGATACCGCTCGGCCACATAACCAGCCGCCTTGGACTGCAGCGCGGTCCCGGCCAGCCGCGTGAATAGTTTCACATCATCCGGGACGAGGCTGGGCCCGCTTGCCGCGCCCACGCCTGCATCTTCAAAAGGCTTGAGGATCAGTTCAGGCCAGTCCTCGCACACATAAACGTCATCGTCCAGAAAAGCGACAATGTCGGCCCGGGAGCGGCGGAAGCCCTCGTTCTTCTTCTGGCTGGAATCGCCGACAGGAAAGGATACCGGCAGATGCACCAGCTGCGGGTGCTCCTTCTGCATGAGCTGAAGCCTCTCAAGCACATGGGAATCAGATATTTTACCCGCAACGACCACTTCGATGTGTTCGAAATCCCGGGTGGCAATCAGTGATTCCAGTGTTTTGATCAGAATCGGGCGTCCCATGGTCGGAATGACAACGGACAACCGGACTGACGAAGAAGCATTCATCGAGCGGGCCCCGTCTTGAAACGGTCCGCCGCTAAAGTGACGGCTGCGGCCAGACAGACGGCCAGGCCCGTCAGCTGCACCCACAGGGTTGCGACAGACGGCGCAAAGCGCATCTTGACCCAATGAAGCCCCGGAGGAATATAGACCCCCTGAAATAGATAGTCACAACGGAGCAGGTCAACGGGATGACCATCCAGCAAAACCTCCCACTCTGGCGACCATTTGTCGGCCAGGCGCAGAAGACATGGTTCATCGGCGGACACTTGTATTTCCACACGGCCGGCACTGTAATGCTTCACTGTCACTGTGCCATTAACCACCCCATCAGGATTCGAGGGTTTTCCCAGCGGGGTTTCGGTTGAAACCAGTACAGTGGATTTCGCATCATGGGATGCGCTCTTCAAACGCATCAGCGCCTGATCATCAGGCAGGGTTTCCCATTTCGGGATCAGCGCGAAGCGCTGCAGGGAAGTTTTCGACTGCAGTATGGCATGGCGACCGGGGGTGGCTTCTGCACCGGGGATGATTTTCATGCTTCCTTGATCCATTGCAACGCTGTATGCGAAGCGGATATCGAATTTATCCCTCACGGCGGGATCGCGCTGCATCTGCGTCCAGATGCCGGCGGGCACGAGCACCGGCCCCACCCCGCACAGCCCCCAGTATCGGAGAGGATTTGAACCAACCGCATTCAGAAAGGCTTTGTAATCCTCCGGCATGCGCGGCATCTGCGTGATATTGATCGTGTTTATGCCATGATAAGGGAAAAGATAGGTCAGCCAGTGATTATAGAACCCGGACTGGTCGGCCAGTGCTGCCCGCTGGTATGTCCGCGCCGATTCCTGCTTCAGAAACTGAACAACTTCGTTTTCGGCCACGTCATTCCGGCTCATTGTCTGGATGTAATATCGTGAAAGATAAAAAACGTCTGCCATCAGCAGCATGCAGGCGAACCAGGGCATCCAGCGGAACTTCCGGGAGGGAAGCAGCCATATCCAGACAGCAAAGACAACAAGCATGCCCCCGCCGTAGAAAAGGGCCTTCATGCGGCCGCTGACTATCTGTGCGGCGTGCTGGGCCCAGCCGGCTTCGGCCATGCGGCCAACGGCCCCGCTCCATGAAGCCGCCGTAAGCAGACCGACAAACAGCATCAGCAGGCCGGTCAGACCGGCAACGGCAACGGTTTTGCGCGCTTTTGATCTTTGCATATCTTCCGTGAGAAGCCCCTGCAGGCCCAATGCGGCCAAAATGCCCGCCGCAAGCTGGAAGACCTGAAGAAATTTGTTCGGATTTCGAATAGAGGACACAACCGGCAGCGCATAAAACAGCCGATAAAGAGGAAAATATTTACCGAAAGACAGCAGCAGCGCCAGCAGCGCAATGAGGCCCCATGCGCGGACCTCCAGGCGGTGTGGATTCGATGCAGAGTTTCTGCCAAGGGAAAATACCAGCGCGAGGAGCATCAGTGTCACAGCAGAGGCTCCCAGATACTGGTTTTCAAGCTTGAAATTCATGAACCCCTGCCCCGTTTTCGCCCACTCGGCAGAACGGCCCATCCTTCCCCAGTAAGGACCGGAGGGTTCTCCGCTACGCCATCCCATGAAGCCCGGCGCAATGAAATCAATGGATTCCTCCGGAGGCCAGCTCCACTGGGTCACGAACTCCCATTTCTGGCGAGGATCTTCCTGCGACATGCTGGCCACGTTTTTCACATTGGCGGTGTATCCTGCAAGCAGGGGGCGCAAAGCAATCAGCAGTGCCACCATCAGCATGGGAATGGCTGTGCGGGAGATAGCCGCCGGCCGCCAGCCGCCGGTGCGAATCAGGCTGAACAGAAAATATGGGAACAAAAACATGGCAAAAAACAGTGCCACATCCTGCTGTTCAAGGAACATCATGCCCATTGCCCCGCCCGCCAGCACAGCCCAGCGCATTTTTCCCGACTGAACCGCCAGTTCAGCCAGCCAGAGAAAGGCGGCGGCGAAGACAAGCACGCCGAATTTGCCGATATGCCCGGCATAGGTCAGCGTAAAGTTGCTTCCCAGCCAGAAGGCCGTCAGAATGCCGACCGTGCATGCGGGCCAGTTCAACCCCTTGCGCCGAAGATAGAGCAACAGGAAAAAAGATGCCATTGCAACATCAATGGCATGTATCCAGTTCGTAAAAAAGTTCAGAGGGAGCAGCCAGAGAAGCAGGTTGGTCCAGTTCAGGAAGAGCACGTTTGGAAGGCCCATGAGCGCTGAATCATCCCACCAGCCCAGGAAGCCCCGGGGAAGAGCTCTTTCACGCAGGGCCAGAGCCCCGATATTGTCATCCGTGGTCAGCAGTATGCGTGAAGGGTCAAGAACTCCATGGAAAACCAGAAGCGACAGCAGAAAAAGGGCCGCGGCCGCAAGAAGAATTTTCTTTGATTCGCGTTTCATTCAGGCTCTCCTGATTGAATCACCGACGCGCGGATATGCTCAACAAGCAGGCCCCGGTTGGGCTGTGCTTCGGGGGTCAGAATCACTGTTGTCATTCCCGGCTGAAGCGTCATTGGCTCGAGCGTCCATTCCGTCAGCTGATTCGGAGGGAAGTCGCGCACTTGAAGTGCCGGAGCTTTTGCGCGCAAACGGACGGGCCCGCCCATTGCCGCCGCCCGGAGAACCGGACTTGCTGTCAACGGTCCATCTGTCAGATTCCACAGGCGCATCTCTGCTTTTTCGGGAATAGTGCGCCAGTCGCGATAGTCTCCGGTCTTGGTGTACTGCCAGCCGGGGCCATACAAAGCCAAGACAGAACGGCCATCAGCTCTTGCCTTTGCGATCACATCCTCTTCGGTATTGTAGAAGATTTCCACCACCACGCGATTTGAGTTGGATGAATAAAAATCGCTGCGCGTGGCCAGCCCCAGCTTGCGCAATTTCAATCCCGCTTCATTTGCAATGGTAACGTGCCGCGCAAAATACTTGCGCGGCCATTCCCACGGGCCCACTCCGGGAGCATCCCAGTAGGTTTTTGCAATTTCAAGATAAGCCGCGTCCGGATTTCTCACAAGAAACTCCTCGGCCGTCTTTCTCCAGTTGCCTTTCAGAAAATTGTCCAGCGGCTCGTTCGGGATTGTGAACGTGAACTGGACATTTGTGGAGGGATGGGCTTTCAGCTCGTTCCAGGGTTCAAACCAGCGGTCCACCAGCACCGGCGTGCCGGCGGGAAGATTGGAGTCGGTCCATCTAACAATCTCGAAATAGGGCGTCGGCTTTCCAGTGACCCGCGTCTGAAGATAAGCGGCGGGAACTCCGGCCGCGACGGCAGCTCCACACGCAATCCAAGCGAACGGGCCGGCTTTTCGAGGCAGAAGCGAGGGAAGATTCCACAGCCCATACGCAATCAGCGCCAGGTAAAACGGCATGATTCCGGACATGTATCTCGGATCATATGTGGCCCCGGATGCCTTGCGGGAAAGTGCAAACAGAATCAGCTGCAAAATCATCAAAAAGGGAATCCAGACAAGATGTTTTTCCTTCCGCCGGATCATCACGGCGGCAGCCAGCGCCAGCGCCAGCAACAGCAGAACCACGGCCCAGGCATCGTTACCCCAGGCGAAGCGCAGCAGGGCCGCTCCGACACTGGGGAGCAGGCGTTCTCCGCTCAGAGCCACAACCTGGGCCCCAGCCTCCCGGTTGGCTCCAATTTGCGAAAGCAACGGCTTCAAACCCCATGCCGCAAAAACAAGCGGAGAAAGCACAATTAAATAAACCCCTGCAATACAGCCGAGACTTCTCCACGGCTGGTCACACTCCTTGCGATTCAGAAACAGGACCGCACCCAGAATCAAGGCTCCCGCAGCGCAAAGTATCAGACCCGTTATCTGGCTGTACGCCGTGAAAAACAGAGCGGCGGCAAGCAGGAAAAGAGTCCTCCATCGCACAGAGTGGCCGCCTCTGATTTCATGAGTCAACGTCACCATTGCCCAGAAAAAAAGGAAGTAACCCAGAAAGGCGGATGCGTAGAAATAAGCTTCCCTTGAATAACCAATGTGATAAGGGTTCACCGCGACCAGCGCCGCCAAAAGAAGTCCCATGCCCTTACCGCCCATGCGACGGGCACCGGCGTATGCGACAGGCACGGCCAACATTCCGAGCAAGGCGTGAGGAAGTCGCACCCAGAAAGGCGTAACAGGCCATCCTGTCAGGCTTAGAAACAGCTGCATAATCCATGCGGGCAAGGGCATCTGGCCAGCCGCACCCGACACTTCAAACCATTGCGTCCACAGCTGCACTGGCGGGATATGCCGCTGGGCCAGGCTCCACAGCAGAATAGTATCAGCCCTGAACGCAGACATGCCCAGATCATGGAGACGGAAGAATGCCGCCGCGGCCGCGATCCCCAAAGCCGTTACGCCAAACACCATATTTCGCCGGTCAGCCGTCATAATCAACCATTAGAGTCAGTTCGGTGCATATCCTGAATGCAGAGCAGGCGACGGGCAAGTCTAAACTCAGGGCCTCGCCCGCCAGAATGCGCATTG
>ENA-UPTA01000579-UPTA01000579.1-activated-sludge-metagenome-genome-assembly--contig:-NODE-579-length-42477-cov-7.974824_pt1 | contig 42477 bp, 36 predicted proteins | sample MGYA00238184_ERZ773361 | MGnify/ENA primary metagenome ERZ773361 (study PRJEB29100, sample SAMN05720205) | activated sludge metagenome | isolation source: anaerobic digester from wastewater... | reverse complement strand
AGCCAGACTGTCGGGACCACCCTGGAGCTGGTGGAGGGTCTTCAGTTCGACAAGGGCTACGTGAGCCCTACATGATGACCGACCCCGAGAGGATGGAGGCCCACCTCGAAGATGCCTACATCCTCATCAACGACGGCAAGATCAACAGCGTGAAGGATATGGTCCCCATTCTCGAGAAGGTGGTCCAGACCGGCAAGCCGCTTCTGATAATCGCCGAGGATGTCGAGGGTGAAGCCCTTGCGACCCTGGTTGTGAACAAGCTCCGGGGCACCATGCAGGTCGTTGCGGTAAAGGCCCCCGGTTTCGGCGACAGGCGCAAGGCCATGCTCCAGGATATCGCCATCGTGACGGGCGGACAGGTCATCTCCGAGGAGATCGGCATCAAGCTTGAGAACGCCGACCTCGCCATGCTCGGAAAGGCCAAGAAGATCCGTGTTACCAAGGAAGAGACCACCATAGTCGAGGGTGCCGGCGATCCCGATTCCATCAGGAAGCGCGCCGCCCAGATCAAGGCAGAGCTCGAGGAGTCCACTTCCGAATACGACAAGGAGAAACTCCAGGAGCGCCTTGCCAAGCTTGTGGGCGGAGTGGCCGTCATCCAGGTCGGGGCCGCCACCGAGACGGAGCAGAAGGAACTGAAGCACCGCATCGAGGATGCCCTCAACGCGACCAGGGCGGCCGTTGAAGAGGGTATCGTTGCCGGCGGCGGCGTGGCTCTGGTCAACGCCATCGATCCCCTTGACAAGTTCATCGAGAAGCTCAACGGTGATGAAAAGACCGGCGCTACCATCGTCAAGAAGGCCCTAACCTCGCCGATCCACCTGATCGCCGACAACGCCGGATACCAGGGCGACGTGGTTGTCGAGAAGGTCCGCGGCCTCAAGAAGGGAGAGGGCTTCAACGCCATCACGGGCGAGTACGAGGACCTGATCAAGTCGGGGATCATCGATCCCGTAAAGGTCACCAGGAGCGCCCTCCAGAACGCTGGCTCCATTGCCGCCATGGTCCTTACCACAGAGACACTTGTGGCAGATAAACCCAAGAAGGAGAGCGACATGCCCCCGATGCCCGGCGGCATGGGCGGAATGGACTATTAATACGGTCCGTCGATATTTTAGGGCCCCCTCGCGGGGCCCTTTTTTAATGGTGAGCGCCCGGCGCGTATTCTGATAAACTTGTGCTGTGATCGCCGGGCCGTATCGGGTCTGGCATGGAGGTGAAGCTTTTGTCTTCCTCGGAGAGAGAGACCATCATCATCATCGATTGCGGCTCCCAGTACACACAGCTGATCGCAAGGAGAGTAAGGGAGCTGGGGGTCTACAGCGAGATCATCCCCTGGGACAGCAGCCTTGAAGCCGTAATGGCGAAGAACCCTTCGGGCCTGGTAATTTCGGGAGGGCCGGGTACCGTCCTGGAGGAGGACTCCCCCACCGTCCCGCCGGAACTGCTGGACGGAAGGTTCCCCGTCCTCGGGATCTGCTACGGGATGCAGCTGATAGCCAGGCTGCTGGGTGGAGAGGTGAGGAAGGGTGAGCTGGCCGAGTACGGAAGGGCCAGGGTCTTCCTGGAAAGTGAACGAAGCGGGATCCTGAAGGGTCTTCCGGGGGATCTGGAGGTCTGGATGAGCCACTGGGACTACGTAGAGGCCCCTCCTCCGGGTTTCGTGGTGACCGCCAGGAGCGAGTCCGGGATGATCGCGGGCTTCCGGGGCCCCGACTCGAGAATATCGGCCATACAGTTCCACCCCGAAGTAGCCCACACATCGGGAGGAATGGACGTACTTGCCAACTTCCTCTTCGGGGTCTGCCGGTGCGGGAAGACCTGGAGCCTCGAGGACTGGATCGGATCCACAGTCAAGGAGATCAGGGCCATCGCGGGTGACGGCCGCGTGGTCTGCGGCCTTTCCGGAGGAGTAGATTCTACGGTCGCCGCCGTTCTCACATCCAAAGCCATAGGCGACCGCCTGGAGTGCATCTTTGTCAACAACGGTCTTCTGCGCCTGAACGAGGCGGAGCAGGTAATGGAGACCTACCGGGGCTCCCTGGGGCTCAAGGTGCACTACGTTGATGCCACCGACGATTTCCTCTCGGCCCTTAAAGGTGTTACCGAGCCGGAGGCAAAAAGGAAGGCGATCGGGGAGACCTTCATAAGGGTCTTCGAGCGGAAGGCCAGGGAGATCGGAGGAGCCGACCGGCTCCTGCAGGGAACCCTCTACCCCGACGTGATAGAGAGCGGCCACAAGGGAAAGGATGCAGCCGTCATCAAGAGCCACCATAACGTGGGAGGGCTCCCCGAAAAGATGGACTTCCAGGTACTTGAACCCCTGAGGGACCTCTTCAAGGACGAGGTCAGGAAGATAGGGGCCATGCTGGGAGTCCCGAAGGAGATCCTCGGGCGCCACCCCTTCCCCGGGCCGGGGCTTGCAGTCCGCTGCCTTGGCGATGTGACCCGGGAGAGGCTCGATACTCTCAGGAGAGCCGACGCCATCTTCCTGTCCGAGATCAGGGACCATGGGCTCTACGACAGGATGTGGCAGGCCTTCTGCGTGCTTCTCCCCGTGAGGACCGTCGGTGTTATGGGAGATATCAGGACCTATGCTGAGGTCATAGCGCTGAGGGCTGTCGAGTCTCCCGACGGAATGACAGCAGACTGGGTGAGGCTGCCCGGAGATCTGCTCGACAGGGTCTCCCGCAGAATATGCAATGAACTGGGCGGGGCCAACAGGGTGGTCTATGATATCACCGGGAAGCCCCCGGCTACCATAGAATGGGAGTAGACTATCTCAAGGTCTGTCATTGAAGGCGAAAAAGGGAACGGAGGTGTCAAGCGGCCTTGGATAACGAGGTGACGTCAAGACCCCAGGGGCAGTGGGGGGTCTACCTGCCCTTCATAGTGGCCTTTGCCATGCTCTCCATGCTCTCCTATATCGTCTCCTTCCCCCTCTTCAGACCCCTTGCCTGGTCGTCGCTGCTCTCCTTCTTCGCCTACCCCCTCTACCACCTGATCTACATGAGGGCTTTCTCGGGCAAGTGGTCCAACCTTGCCGCGGGGATAACCACGGCGGCGATCCTCTTCCTCCTGGTGGTTCCCGCGGGCCTCATGGGCACCCTGATAGCCAGGGAGGGTATCAAGGTCTACGGAAAGGTGGCGGACCTTCTTCTGCAGCTAGAAGGAGCCGAGATGCCTTCTCTGCTGGAGATACTGCCCAAGTGGCTTTCGACCAGGCTTGCTCCATACATGGAGCACTTCGAATTCATCGGCGATGCCTTTCGTCAGGCAGGAAGGTGGTTTGCCTCCTACATCGCCTCCGCCTCCAGGGGTTTTCTGGGCAACGCATTCAGGTTGATCTACCAGCTGATAGTCATAGCCGTGGCCTCCTTCTTCATGCTAAGGGACGGTCACAAGATCCTCGGCTACGTCAGGGAGATCCTCCCCCTCTCTTCCGACGAGAGGGATGAGATCTTCGGGAAGGCAAAACAGATGCTCCAGTCAGTGGTCTACGGAATAACCCTCACCGCCGGTATCCAGGCCTTTCTGGGCGGGTTCGGATGGTGGTGGGTAGGACTGCCAAGCCCGGCCCTTTTTGCGGGAGCCATGTTCCTCCTGGCCATGATCCCCTTCGTCGGGACGCCAATGGTGCTTCTGCCGGGAGCGGCCTACCTCTTTACGATCGGAAAGATAGGTCCTGCCATCTTCCTCGCGCTATGGGCACTGCTCGTGGTGAGCACCATTGACAACTTCATCAGGCCACTGTTCATATCCGAGGGCAGCAAGGTCCACATACTTATTGTCTTTACGGGGGTAGTAGGCGGACTGGCCGCCTGGGGTTTCATAGGTCTTTTCACCGGACCGCTGATCCTCTCCATGTTCTTCTTCTTCCTGGACAGCTACAGAAGGATCTGGCAGCGCATGCGGGGAGATGACCAGGACAGTGAACGGAGGTGAGAACAAATGCCCTTCATAGTCGCCGTTAGCGGCTTCAAGAACAGCGGGAAGACAACCCTGTGCAGAAAACTCCTCCCTCTTCTGAAGGATGCCGGGCTCGATGCAGCCTACGTCAAGAGGACCCATGAGGAGGTCCTCTCGCCCGAGGGGACCGATTCGGGCCAGCTCGCTGAGGTCTCCGGGGCCGTCGCACTATGGGGTCCCGACGGACTGCGGATAGAGGACGCAAGAAAGGTTACAGACCCAGGCACTCTGGCGGCACGGTACTTTCCAGGCAGACACCTCCTCCTTCTGGAGGGGGGAAAGAACCTCCCCTTGCCGAAGATATGGGTTGGCAGCCCTGAGGCTATCCCGGAAGAGGTCTCAGGTGTGGTGGCCTTCTACGACAGGGACAACCCCTGTGAAAAGGAGAGGCACTTCTGTGCCGGCCAGGAGAAGGAACTTGCCCGGCTGGTGCTTGCGATGGTCCGCAAGGCCGAGGCCTCCCCGGCGGAGATATACAGCCGCGAGAGGAGGATCCCCGTCAAGGCCTTCGTGGGTGAGTTCATAGCCGGCGCCCTTTCGGGTATGCTAAGGTCTCTCAAGGGGGATTTCGACCCCGAAGAGGGGATAAGCGTCCATATAAGGTCCCTTCCGGGAGAATAGGGCCTGTACGGTCGATATATCCATTATCCATCTATCCATCTTGCGGTTAAGTGCGAGGGTGTCTATAATGTTGTTCGCTTGCCGAAAAAGGCAGCGATTCCGCTTTACCCGGCGCCCGCCCAGGAGGCGGGCTGTCTTTTGTTGTTCAAGACTTCATATGATACGGGGAGGTTCTTTGAATGTTGGCACAGATCGTTTGGATTTCCGGAGGGGCCGGGCTGCTCGCGCTTGCGTTCGCCCTTTTCTCGTCGGGGCGCATCAATTCTTTCGAGGTAACCAATGACAGGGTGAACGAACTTTCCGGGATCATACAGAGGGGTTCCATGGCCTTTCTCTCCAGGGAGTACAGGGCGCTGATCCCCTTCGTAGTGGTCGTCGGAGGTATCCTCTGGTTCAAGATAAGCTCCGCCACGGCCATCTCCTTCATTCTCGGGGCTCTCTGCAGCGGCCTTGCAGGCTTTGTGGGCATGCGGGTGGCGACCAGAGCCAACGGAAAGACGGCCTTTGCCGCAGGGCAGGGGATGAACCCGGCCCTCAGGATAGCCTTCACCGGCGGAACAGTAATGGGGATGTCCGTCGTCGGCATCGGCATAATCGGGATTATTGTCTGCTACTGGCTCTTCAAGGATCCCAACGTCATCACCGGCTTCGGTTTCGGGGCCAGCTCCATAGCCCTCTTCGCCAGGGTCGGCGGCGGGATATACACCAAGGCCGCCGATGTCGGTGCCGACCTGGTTGGCAAGGTCGAGGCCGGGATACCCGAGGATGACCCGAGAAACCCGGCGGTCATCGCAGACAACGTGGGTGACAACGTGGGCGACATCGCCGGAATGGGCGCGGACCTTTTCGAATCCTACGTCAACTCCATCATAGCGGCCATGGCCATAGGGCTTGTGGTCTTCGGTGATACTGGCGTAGTCTACCCCCTTCTTCTCGCATCGCTCGGTATAGTATCGGCCGTTCTCGGGACTTTCTTCGTCAGGGTGAGGGAGGGTGGCGATCCCCAGCTGGCCCTCAGGATCGGGACCTTTGCGACGGGAGCCTTCATGATAACAGGTTCCTTCTTCATGACCAGGGCCATCTTCGGGGACATCACCCTCTTCTGGGCAGTCATGTCTGGGGTGGCCGTCGGTGTGCTTATCGGGCTCGTTACGGAATATTACACCTCCTCGGGTTATTCCCCTGTTAAGAGTATTGCACAGGCCTCCATAACGGGATCGGCGACCAATATCCTTGCCGGCCTCGGCGTCGGCATGAAGTCGACGGCCGTTCCCGTCCTGATGATCTGCGGGGCGATCCTGGTGGGCGTCAAGTTCGGCGGGCTGTACGGCATCGCCTGCGCCGCCGTGGGAATGCTCTCGATCACCGGGATGTCCCTCAGCGTCGACGCCTACGGTCCTATCGCCGACAACGCCGGCGGCATTGCCGAGATGAGCCACATGCCTCCCGAGGTCCGCAAGATAACTGACAAACTGGACGCCGTCGGCAACACCACCGCTGCCATAGGGAAGGGCCTGGCCATAGGTTCAGCCGCGCTTACAGCCCTGGCCCTCTTTGCGGCCTACGCCACGGCGGTGGGACTGACGGTAATTGACATCAACAACCCGAAGGTCATGGTGGGCCTTTTCATAGGAGGCATGCTCCCCTTTGTGTTCAGCGCCATGACTATCCAGGCCGTGGGCCGGGCCGCCTCCCAGATGATCGACGAAGTCCGGAGGCAGTTCCGGGAGATACCGGGCATAATGGAAGGGACGGGCAAACCGGAATACGAGCGCTGCGTCGATATCTCCACCGCCGCCTCCCTTAAGGAGATGGTAGTGCCCGGCTTCCTGGCCGTGATCAGCCCTGTGGTCGTGGGCCTGGTCCTCGGGGCCGAGGCCCTGGGCGGTCTCCTTGGCGGGTCCATCGTAACTGGCGTGATGATGGCCATCTTCATGTCCAACGCCGGGGGAGCCTGGGACAACGCCAAGAAGTTCATAGAAGAGGGGAACTACGGAGGAAAGGGTTCCGAGCCCCACGGGGCGGCAGTCGTGGGCGACACCGTCGGGGACCCCTTCAAGGATACCGCCGGCCCCAGCCTCAACATCCTTATCAAGCTCATGTCAGTTGTAGCGCTGGTGCTGGCCCCGTTGTTCATTTAAGGGCAGCCCCTTCGCCGGGGCATGAACAGACAAAGGAGTCAACGGACTCGATATCGGCGGGGGAGGGCACCCGGAGGCCCTCCCCCGCACTGTCCTGAGGGACGAACAGGAAGGTGGTGCCGTTTTGGACCGTGATGCCGTCAGGAACATCAAGGACCGTATCGACATCGTCGAGTTCATCGGCGAGACGGTGCAGCTGAGAAGGGCCGGCAGAAGCTTCAAGGGACTCTGCCCCTTCCATTCCGAGAAGACCCCTTCCTTCCATGTATCTTCCGAACACCAGACCTATCACTGCTTCGGCTGCGGCAGGGGCGGCGACATTTTCTCCTTCGTAATGGAGAAGGAAGGTATGACCTTCCCTGAGGCTCTGAACATGCTGGCCGAGAGGGCGGGTGTTCGACTTGAGCCCTACGGGTGGCGCAGGGAGAGCGCAAGCGGGATAACGGGGGCCATGGAGGCTGCCCTGGCCTTTTTCAGGAGATCCCTGACCGGGCCAGGAGGCGAGAGCGCAAGGAAGTACCTCGAGAGAAGGGGCATCGGATCATCCGATTCGGCAGCCTTCGAGATCGGCTGGGCGCCCCCTTCCTGGGACCTGCTCAGAAAGGACCTCGAGACCAGGGGGATCCCCACCGGGGAAGCCATGGCCGCGGGGCTCCTTGCCGAGAGCAGCGGAAGGACCTACGACCGCTTCCGGGGGAGGATCATGTTCCCCATCAGGGATGTCCAGGGGAGACTTGTCGCCTTCGGAGGGCGTCTGGTGGACGGCGAGGGCGCAAAATATATAAACAGCCCAGAGAGCGAACTCTACAGCAAGAGGAGGACCCTCTATCTCCTGAACTCCGCCAGGACGGCCATCCGTGAGAGGGGCCGCTCGATCCTTGTCGAGGGCTACATGGATGCCATCAAGCTCCATATGGCAGGCTTCACAGAGACGGTAGCCTCCCTGGGGACCTCCCTCACCGAGGAGCAGGCTAACCTTCTGAAGAGGTTCGGCGACCAGTGCCTCATCTGCTACGACGCCGACACGGCCGGGCAGGAAGCTACGTTAAGGGGGATGTACATCCTCCAGAAGAGCGGACTTGATATCAGGGTCGTGGTGCTGCCCTCGGGGAAGGACCCCGACGATATCGTCAGCGGCCCTGACGGCCCGGAGCGCTTTGCCGGTCTTGCAAGGAGGTCCGAACCACTCCCACTCTTCCATATCAGGGTCAAGAGAGCAGACCTTGCAGACGAGGCACGAAGGACCGCCGCAAGGAGGGAGATCATCGAAGGACTTGCCGGACTTCCCCCGCTGGAGGCCAACAGGCATATCTCCCAGGTGGCCCAGGGGCTGGGCATTCTGCTGCCGGAGATGATCGATCTCCTGAGAAGCGCCCGGAGATCGGCCGCCAGGGTTGAAAAAAAAGGCATTTCCGCCCCTGAGAGCGTATATGTAAATAGGGGGGGAGATGGAACCCGGGAGGAGATCAGGCCTCCGGACCCTTGGGAGGCTGCACTCTGCTACCTTCTCTGGACCGACGAGAGGAAGAGGTCGGCTGTGGACCCGACCTACGTGTTGTCGCTTTTGTCGGAAGATGGGGCCAAGACCGTTGCCCTGTCGATACTCTCCGGGGACAGCATCGATGAGCTGAGGTCCAGGTGGGCCGAGGCCGATGATCCCTACCCCATGAGGCTTATCTCGACAGGCTGGGCACACTGTGAAAGCAACGGGGAGAGCGGCAAGATCTGGGAGATCGTCGTTTCCGCTCTCGAGTCGAAGAGATCCAGGGACAAGCTCGCCTCTCTCAAGGAGAAGCACGCCCGGGGCGAAGCGACCCATGAAGAGATGAAAGAATACCTTGAGCTTGCGAGAAAGCTAAAAGGAGGGACCGGTAAGACATGACCGAAGCTGCGAAGAGTCCTGAAGAGATGGAGAGCCACGAAACTGGCGAGGAGACCGTAGCCAGTCCCAGCGAGGTGGCGAGGTACATCGAGAGCTTCAAGGAGCTTCTCCACATGGGGCGCGAGAAGGGTTTCGTGACCTACGACGACATAGAGAAGCATATTCCCGGTGAGATGATGAACGAAGAGACCCTGGACAGCCTCTACTTCAACCTCCATGAGCTCGGGATAGACCTGGTGGAGATGGAGAAGACCAGAGGAGAGCCTCGTGGCGAGGATTCGCCCCCAGCAGCGGAGTACAACGAGGAGATGGGTGTCCTGGAGGACCTGCCCCTTTCTGACCCGGTCAGGATGTACCTGAGGGAGATCGGAAAGATAGCCCTGCTCAAACCAGAGGAGGAGGTTGAGCTGGCAAAGCTCGTTGAAGCCGGCGATCCCGTCGGTAAGAGCAAGCTCGTGGAGGCCAACCTGAGGCTCGTGGTCAGCATCGCAAAGAAGTACATAGGCAGGGGGATGCTTTTCCTGGACCTTATTCAGGAGGGCAACCTGGGCCTTATCAGGGCCGTTGAAAAGTTCGACTACCGCAAGGGTTTCAAGTTCAGCACCTACGCAACCTGGTGGATCCGCCAGGCAATAACCAGGGCCATAGCCGACCAGGCCAGGACGATACGGATCCCCGTCCACATGGTGGAGACCATAAACAAGCTCATCCGGGTCTCCAGGCAGCTCGTCCAGAGGCTCGGCCGGGAACCGACAGCTGAGGAGATCGCTGCCGAGATGGCCATCGGCTCCGAAAGGGTGGAGGAGATACAGAAGATCGCCCAGGAACCGGTCTCGCTGGAGACTCCCATCGGGGAGGAGGAGGACAGCCAGCTGAGCGACTTCCTGGAGGACAAGAACCTTCCGAGCCCTGAGGATGCGGCTGCCGTCCAGCTCCTGAGGGAGCAGCTCGAGGGGATGCTCGAGGAACTAACGGAGAGGGAGAAGGAAGTTCTCAGGTTGAGGTTCGGCCTGGAGGACGGTCACCCCTACACTCTAGAGGAGGTGGGGAAACGCTTCGGGGTCACCCGCGAGAGGATAAGGCAGATCGAGGCGAAGGCCCTCCGGAAGCTGAGGCACCCCAGCAGGAGCAAGAAGCTGAGGGACTTTCTCGATTGAAAACCCCCGATCGGATCTGTTCCTCTTGAAGCAATGATGCAAATCATTTGTTATAATAATCACGGGGGATTGTTCCTGGAGGCACAAGCTTGCGGATAGACCGCTTTCTCAAGTTGTCCCGAATCGTCAAGAGAAGAAGCGTCGCCCAGGAGATGATAATCCACGGCGCGGTAAGGGTGGGTGGCACCGAGGTCCGGCCTTCGAAGGATCTCAGCCCCGGCGATGTGGTCGAGGTCGCCTTTCCGAGGAAGATCATTACCCTCAGGGTCATATCGGTTGATGAGTCCCTCCTCAAGAGGGGGGGCGAGTGCTTCGAGGTCACCGATGAGAGGAACGTTCCCGGTGATCAGCGTCCGTGGTGAAAATAGCGTTCATGAGTGATCTTTAGAATGTCTGGAGGCAGATCAGTGACAGCGGTGCCTTCAGGGGAAATGCCATTCTCGAGGAGGCAGGGATAATGAAGATAGCTGAACCGACAGTCGAACGCCTTGTGCTTTATTACAGACTCCTTTTGCAGCTGCATAACGAGGAGCGCAGGGTGGTCTCCTCCCAGGAGATCGGAGAGATGCTGGGCCTGAAGGCAAGCCAGGTGAGGAAGGACTTGTCCTACTTCGGGGAGATCGGCAAACGGGGTGTCGGCTATCATGTGGACCGTCTGTACCAGCATATCAGCAACATCCTTTCGCCCAACCGGGTATGGAAGATCGCCCTGGTGGGCGTGGGGAGGCTGGGTGAGGCCCTGTTGGGGCACAAGGCCCTCAGGAGCGACAAGTTCAAACTGGAGGCCCTCTTCGACAACGACCCATCGAAGATAGGCCAGGTCATCTGCGGCATTCCCTGCTACGACTCCGAGGAGATGACGGAGATAATACGCCGGAAGGGGATCGAGGTCATGATCCTCACCGTCCCGGCAGGGGCCGCCCAGATCTCCGCCGACAGGGCGGTGGCGGCCGGGACGGTGAAGGGGATCCTGACATTTGCGACCACATCGATATCCGTACCCGAGGATGTGCTGGTCTACCGGGTGGATATCTCAATTGAGCTCGAAAAGCTCCTCTTCTTTCTGAAGGGCGCCGTAGTCTGATGAAGATATCGGACGGGTCAGGAGTTCCGATTACATCCACTACGTGATAGAATGTTCAGTGCGAAAATATTCCGGAAAGAACAAGCATAGAGAGGGAGGCGTGGCCGTTGCAGGCACAGAGTGGACTTATGGGTATGCTCCTGCCGTTGGGAGTTTTTGTCGTTATCTTTTATTTCCTGATCATCAGGCCCCAGAAGAAGCGCCAGCGCAAACACGAGGAGATGCTCGCCTCGATACGCAGGGGGGACCAGATAGTTACGGCCGGCGGTTTCTTCGGTGTTGTGAGAGAGGTCAAGGACGACAGCTTCATTGTTGAGATCGCCGACGGGGTCAAGGCAAGGATCCTCAAGGCCTCCATCCAGATGAAGAAGCACGAGGGAGAGGCCGTTGAACCTTCGGTATCTGAAGACCTGGCTGGCTAGTCTTTCTCTGTCCAGAGGTGCTCTTCGAAAAAGAGGTCCAGTCAAGGCTTCCTTCGGAGTGGATGCCGGGCATCCGCTCCGTTTTTTATGAAATGCCCAGCCCAGGGGACAGGGGGTTCACTCACCTGTCCCCGACAGATAGAAGGTTTCAGATAGGGGAGGAAGGCATATGCTCAAAAAGGATCGTTGGCGGCTTGCCCTTGTCGTGGTAGTTGTAGTGGCCGCCCTGCTCTCCGTCTTTCCCATAGGGGGGAGGATCCGCCTGGGGTTGGACCTCAAGGGAGGGGCCCACATCCTGCTCCAGGCCCAGGGCACTTCCGAGAACCCGCTGACCGATGACAGCGTCGAGCGGCTTCTGGCGGTTCTTCGGAACAGGATAGACCAGTACGGGGTCACCGAACCGGTGATACAGAGAGAGGGAAGTGACAGGGTAATAGTGGACCTGCCAGGCGTAGCCGATCCCGAGGCGGCCCTTGAACTGATCGGAAAGACAGCGCTGCTGGAGTTCAGGCACGTCCATGAATCTACGGGAACGGTCCCTCCGGGCCCACAGAGGCCCAACTACGACACCCAGGAGGAGTTCCTGGAGGCCCAGGCAAGGTGGGAAGCTGTCCGTGATCAGTTCGACAGAGCCGCCGAGGCGATGCGCCTGAGGGCCGAGGATGACCCGGATATGATAATGTCCCGGAGCGATGAGGGGGAAGCCTTCCTGCTCGGTCGGGTCTACGTGAGCGGCAAGGATCTGGAGGACGCCAAGACCGACTTCGACAACCTCGGGCGACCGGTGGTCACGCTCAAGTTCAGCACCCAGGGGACAAGACTTTTCGACGAGGCGACGGCGGCCAATGTGGGTAGACAGATAGCCATCTGCCTCGACGGGAAGGTCATCTCGGCACCGGTGGTCCAGGAACGGATCAGCGGCGGCAACGCCCAGATATCGGGGCGCTTCTCGATGGCGGAGGCACAGCGGCTGTCCATAATGCTCAGGGCCGGCGCTCTCCCGGTGGCGGTGGAGATCCTTGAGAACCGCTCCGTCGGACCCACCCTGGGATCGGACTCCATAAGGTCCGGACTCCGGGCGGGCATTATTGGCGCTCTTCTAGTTCTGGTATTCATGCTCCTTTACTACCGCACTCTTGGAATAGCCGCCGACATAGCCCTGGCGGTCTGCATGCTACTTGTATTCGCGGGGCTCATCAGTCTTAAGGCCACTCTAACCCTTCCTGGCATCGCCGGGATCATTCTGACACTGGGCATGGCCGTAGACGGGAACATACTAATATACGAAAGAATGAAGGAAGAGGTCGCCGGGGGGAAGACACCCTTTGCAGCCGTGGACTCAGGGTTCCGCAAGGCCATAACCACCATCCTTGACGCCAATATCACGACCCTTATCGCGGCGGGGGTGCTCTTCTACTTCGGCAGCGGACCCGTAAGAGGATTCGCCGTGACCCTGTCGATAGGGATCGTCGCCAGCCTCTTCAGCGCCGTCATTGTTACCAGGGCGCTTTTGCATCTTATCCAGTCCCGTGGAAGAGGAAGGATCAACATTGCAGCATCGGGCGAAAGGGGGAAGAGGTAATGCTTTTCAGGATCAAAAAGAGCATTGACTTCATGGCCTTCAGGAAGACCGCCCTCTCCCTCAGTCTTGTCCTGCTGGTGATCAGCCTGGGGCTGCTGACCTTGAAGGGGTTGAACCTGGGTATCGATTTCACCGGTGGCAACCTTGCCCAGATCGAGTTCTCCCAACCCGTGGGAGTGGCCGAGGTGCGTGATGCCCTCTCTGCCGCGGGGCAGGATCAGGCGGTCATCCAGGCCTACAGCGACAACGGGGTTCTGGTAAGGATGAGTTCCCACGAAGATGACACAGCCCAGGAGATACTCTCCGCGCTCCGGTCGAGGTTCGGAGAGATCGAGGTGCTGAGGCTTGAGAAGGTCGGGCCCGTGGTAGGAGAAAAGTTGCGGCAGCAGGCCTTCGTCGCAATGGCCATTGCCCTGGGTGGAATACTTCTCTACATAACGGTCAGGTTCAGGTTCCGTTTCGCCGTGGTCAGCGTCGCCGCCCTTGTCCACGATACTATCATCACCCTGGGTGTCTTCTCCCTTCTGGGCAGGGAGGTATCCCTGCCATTCATTGCGGCGATCCTGACCATAGTGGGTTACTCCCTGAACGACACGATCGTCGTTCTTGACCGTGTAAGGGAGAACTGGAAGGGCCTGAGACAGAAGGGCATAATCAGCCTTGTTAACCAGTCAATAAATCAGACCCTCTCGAGGACAATCAATACGTCACTTACGACATTCCTCCCGGTCCTGACACTCTTCCTCTGGGGCGGTCCGGTCATCGCCAACTTCGCCCTTGCACTGCTGATCGGGATATTGGTGGGTACCTACAGCTCCATCTTCATCGCAGGGACCCTCCTGGGCGAGTGGTACTCGAGGTCACCCGAAAAGGCACGATAATCTGACAAGGTTCCTTTATACCTGATAGGGGCGGAGGGGGCGCAGGTCCCCTCCGCCCCTTCCTTTCCCCGATACAAGGATCCAGGTGAAAGCCTTCGCCGTCTCGGGAGAATATCCGGGCGACAGTGCCTGAGTTGATCTTGCTGTTTGCACGGACCCCGCCCTTTTGACGGAAGGTGGTGGAGGTATAGTATAGGGAAGGTATAGTATAATAGATGTGATCTACATTACGGTGAGAATGCGCATTGGCACAGATAATTCGCCAGAGGGAGGGATCGCTGTGTCTGTGGCCGCTTTTGACCGCCTGAAGGGTTACATGTCCTCCAGGCTGCTTGAAAAGATCGTCCAAACATCAACTTCCGGCGACGAAGGAAAACTTGCCGAGCTCTTCGAACTCCTTTCAAGACTTGCACCGGCGAGGTACTACAGGGAGGGTTTCCTGGACCTGGCCCGGATGACGAGGGAAGATCACCCCATGACCAGGGTCTTCAGGAGGATCTTCACGGACCTTCACCCGAACTGCAGGCAGAAAGCCATCAGGAATTTCTTCGTCAACTTTCTCCTCGTGGGCAGGGGGATCAGGGACAGAAAAGAGTCCGAACTGGGCCTGCACCTGCCCAATTTCATGGTCATCAGCCCCACCATGAGGTGCAACCTGAGATGCAAGGGGTGCTACGCCGCAGGCTACTCCAAGGAGGACGAGATCTCCTTCGAAAGGCTCGACAGCCTTATTGAAGAGGCCAAGGACCTGGGTATGTTCTTCTTTACCTTCTCCGGCGGGGAGTGCTTTGTTAGGCCCGATCTTTTTGACCTCTGGGAGAAGCATGACGACTGTTTCTTCCACGTCTACACCAACGGAACCCTGTTGGACGACGCCGTCGTAGAGAGGCTCGTAAAACTCGGTAATGTGGCCCCCATGGTATCCGTTGAGGGGTCCAGGGAGGAGACGGACATGAGGAGGGGGCCGGGGGTATACGACCGGGTTTTGGAATCTTTCGGCAGACTCTCCCGGGCGGGAGTCCTCTTCGGATTCAGTGCCACCTGCACCAGATCCAGCGCCGACTACATTGCCTCCGACCAGTTCCTGGAGCGGATGCTGGATCTGGGTTGCAAGATGGGGTGGTTCTTCCAGTACATCCCAACCGGGGATGACCCCGATCTGAGCTACATGGCCACTCCTTCACAGAGAATGGCCCTTCACCGAAAGGTTACCGAATGGAGGCAGAAGTACCCCATTTTCCTCGGCGACTTCTGGAACGACGGCCCCTTCGTTGACGGATGCATGGCAGGAGGGGAGAGGTATCTCCACATTATCTCCAACGGTGACGTCGAGCCATGCGTCTTTGTCCATTTCGCAGTGGACAACGTAAAAGACAAAAGCCTTCTGGATGTGATCCAGAGCCCCTTCTTCCGTGATATAAGGGAAAGACAGCCCTACGACGATGACAACCTCCTCTGCCCCTGTATGATAATCGACCACCCCCAGGTCTTGAGGGAAGTGGTAAGGACCCACGGAGCGAGGGCGACCCATCCGGGGTCGGAGCGTATCCTTACTGACCTGTCGGAGGGTCTTGACAGGTATTCCGCGGATGTCCACGAGATGTTCGATCCCCTCTGGGAAGGAGGGGGGCGGGAGAGGTACCTGAAGAGCCTTGAGAGAGAGGACAAACCGCGCCCCCGGGGACGTTTGAACAAAAGATTGCCAACGGAACAGAGAACAGGATAATCTAGTAACGGCACAGGACACGTAATTCCCGAGAGGGGTGAGGAGATGAAGAGTTACGCCCTTGCAATAGCCGTGGCGATGCTGCTGGCGGCAGTATATGCTTTTCAGAACACCGGCGAGGTCCTGGTCAAGTTCCTGGTGTGGGAACTGTCGTTCCCGCAGGGCATATGGGAGGTGATGCTCTTCGCGGCGGGGGGAGTTCTGATGTGGCTCGTATCCCTCTTCGCCATGGTGGAGAGCAGGTCGAAATACGTCCGGCAGATCAAGGAGAAGGATGCCAAGATCAGGGAACTGGAAAGTGAGAGGTCCTCGCTCATGGAAGCCATCAGGCACAGCGGCCATCAATACGAGGCTGAAGCCCAGGTGAGGCATCCCGAGGTCACTCACAAAGAGCCGGCCGAGGGACCCGGAGTGGAACAGGAAGGGCAGTGATAGGGAGAATACCCGTCTCCCGGCTGATGCTCCGGGAGGTGGATGATGACGCCAGGAACCTTGCAGAGAGAGTACCCTGCTCACCCCTGACAGCCCTCCTGCTGAAGATGAGAGGAATTTCAGAGGACGATCCCCTCGAGGCCCGGGCACAGCTGAACCCGGGCCTCGGCGATTCGATGGACCGACTGGACCTGGGTCCAGTCTCGTCCAGGGCGGCAGATCTCTGGAGAAGCCTCGAGGGAGCGGAGAGGGTTGTTGTTTACGGGGATTATGACGCTGACGGGGCATGTGCGACAACGCTGGCAATGGAGCTGGCCCTTGCCGCCTTTCGTGAGGTCAGGTATTTTATTCCCCACAGGCATCGTGAGGGCTACGGGGTCCACGAGAAGGTCGTCCGGGCTATCGCAAGGAACGGTTGCGACCTTTTGATCGTCGTCGATTGCGGGACCAGGGATATCGCGGCCCTCAGGGCTGCCCGAGAGGCAGACATCCCGGTCATCGTCTTCGATCATCACTCACCGGGGGACTCTCTGCCCGAAGGGGCCCTGGTCGTCAACCCCCACGCCGGAGGCGATCCTGAGGCCCAGACCCTCTGTGCGACAGGCGTCCTTTGGGCATGGGCGAGATCGGAGGGGATCGCCGACCCGGGGTGGGTAGATGCCAGAACGGACCTGGCCGCCATTGCTACTCTTGCCGACCATGTGCCTCTTGGAAGGCTGAACCGCTCCATCGTCTCCAGGGGCATGGAGGCCATCAGGATGTCAGGAAGACGCGGCCTGGTAGCCCTGATGACCGAGATAGGGTGCCGCCTGGAAGAGGTCGACGAGGAGCTCCTGGTGATGAAGGTCATACCCTGCCTGAACGCTGCAGGGAGGCTGGGGCTGGCGGACATCTCCGTCGATGTCCTTCTCGGTGGTCAGGGGATGGAGGACAATGTCAGGGAGCTTGTCAGGCTTAACAGGAAGAGGCAGTCCCTTGCGGGAGAGATCCTGGAGGAAGCCCTTCCAAGGGTGAAGGAGGGTTCCTCCCTGGTCCTCAGCGATTTCTCGTGGCCCGTGGGAGTCTTGAGTGGAGTGGCCAGCAGGATCTGTTCAGAGACGGGAGTTCCCGTGGCGCTGGCATCGCTATCGGGGGATCATGTAAGGGGGACCCTGAGGGTCCCCCAGGGTGTGGACGCGCTTAAGGTCCTTGAACCACTTGCCCCTCGCCTTCTGTCCTGGGGGGGGCACAGGTTCGCGGCCGGGTTCTCCGTGTCCCGTTCTGAATGGGCACAGGTGAGGGATCTGATGGAGGAGATCCTTCTCTCTGCGAGCCCTTCGCAGGAGACAGTGCAGGCTATCGTCTTCCCGCCGGAGATGCTCACCCCCGAGGAGGTCGGGTTTATGAACTCCCTTGGCCCCTTCGGAGCAGGGAATCCTCACCCGCTGTTCTTTTCCCCTGCGGGGGGGATGGAGATCAGGCCTCTGGGCAGGGACGGCAGGCACGTGAAGGTCCTTGCGGGGAGGGGCGAATTCCTGGCCTTCGGTGGCGCGGCTCTCTCCGACAGCATACGGAACTCCCGGGGGTGGACCTTCAGACCGAGGATCAACAGATGGAAAGGTCAGAGCAGGGTAGACTTCATCATGGAATCCATTGCCGTCACCGAAGGCGCCGGCAAGGAAGGATGCGGTCCTTGAAGGAAGAGAAGAGGATAATCAGCGAAGTTGTGGGGTTGGAGGGATCACGGAAGGCAGATCCCGGTGAGACCAAAGCCCTGCGCCTGTTGAGAGACAGCTTTGTCGGTCGTTTCCCCGAGGAATCGAGGGTCATGTCCGTCAAGATGGCCTGGCATGAGTTCTGGGGCAAGGCTTCCAGGTACCTGAGCAGGGATGAGCTGGTCCGATGCGGGGAGGCCGTGGTCTTTGCATCCGAGTCCCATGGGAACCAGACAAGGCTGACAGGGGACCCCTATATCATTCACTCCATAGGCGTTGCATCGGTGCTGGCCGACATGGAGCTGGACACGGACACCCTTGTGGCTGCCCTTCTGCACGACGTCCTCGAGGACACAGATGCCGGCCAGGATGCGATCAGGGAGAAGTTCGGCGAGCCAGTCCTGGTACTGGTCGACGGGGTTACCAAGCTGGGCAAGCTCCCGTTCAAGTCCTTCGAGGACTACCAGGCGGAGAACCTCAGGAAGATGTTCCTGGTCATGGCCAAGGACATCAGGGTGGTACTGATCAAGCTGGCAGACAGGCTTCACAACCTGAGGACCATCCAGGTACTCAGGAGGGACAAACAGGTCAGGATAGCCCGGGAGACCCTGGAGATCTACGCACCTCTCGCCCACAGGCTGGGTATATACCAGATGAAGAGGGACCTGGAGGACCTCGCCTTCAAGGTCATCGACCCGGAGGCATTCTTCGATATCAGAAGAAGGGTGAAGAAGAAGCTCCCCGAGAGGGAGGAGATCATAAAGCAGGCCATAAGCGTCCTGCAGAGACGTTTCGAAGAGGAGCACATCGCCGCCTTCATCACCGGCCGCGCAAAGCACTTCTACAGCATCTACGAGAAGATGAGAAGAAAGAACATATCCCTGGAGGAGCTCTTCGACCTCCTGGCTTTGAGGATCACCGTAAAGGACGTGGCCGAGTGTTACAGCGCCCTGGGCATAGTCCATACCATTTGGAAACCCCTCCCGGGGCAGTTCGACGACTACATAGCCAACCCCAAGAGCAATCTCTACCAGTCCCTTCATACAGCCGTACTGGGGCCCAGCGGAGAGCCGCTGGAGATACAGATCAGGACCAGCGAAATGCACTGGATAGCCGAGTACGGGATAGCGGCCCATTGGAGGTACAAGGAGAAGAGGCACAAGATCGACAAGCTTGACGAAAGGCTCTCCTGGATCAGGCAGGCCCTCGAGTCCCAGTCAGAAGGGGGCGAGGCGTCGGACTTTCTGGAGCACGTCAAGGCTGACGTGCTCTCCACGGACGTCTTCGTCTTTACCCCCAAGGGGGACGTGCTCTCCCTTCCCAGAGGCGCTACCCCGATAGACTTCGCTTATGCGATCCACACCGAGATCGGTCACAAGTTCGTGGGGGCCATGGTGAACAACCGGATAGTCCCCATTGACTATCAAATACAGAACGGGGACATAATCAAGGTCCTAACCTCCCCTCAGGGGCACCCGTCCAGGGACTGGATGAGGGTGGCCCGGAGCAGCAAGGCCAGGAGCAAGATAAAGTCCTGGCTGCGCCAGGTCGACAAGACCGAAAGGGAGGAGAAGCTCGAAAAGGGCAGGGAGCTGCTCCTTCGTGAGGTCCAGCGCCGGGACGGCGGCAAGAAAGAGGAGATCCACCTTTCGGGCTCCATCCTGAAGAAGATCGCCAGCGACCTGGGGTATGGACATGGGGACGACCTTCTCGCGGCCATTGGAGGGGGAGGTCAGGGAGCCTCTTCGGTGGCCTCCAGGTACCTGGAGATCGATAGCGCCCAGGCCCAGCCCGGGCAGGAGCAGGAGATAGAGGAGGCAGGAGAGGAGGTCGCCACCCCCAAACGGGAGCTCGACACGGAGATAGTTGTGGAAGGCACCCGCGGGGTGATGGTGTCCCTCGCCAACTGCTGCAAGCCCGTCCCTGGCGACGATATCGTCGGGTACGTAACGAAGACCAGGGGTATAACCATCCACAGGATCGACTGTCCTAACGTCACCGATCACCCCGAGGAGCGGAAGGTTGAAGTATACTGGGGCGAACTGCGTTCTTCCCGGTACCAGGCACGACTGAAACTGGAGGGTGCCGACAGGCCGGGTCTGTTCGGGGAAGTCGCCCAGGCCATAACCGGTCTTGAGAGCTCAATAACACAGGTAAGGGCTTTCGTGGCCGGTAGCGACAGGGGCAGGATGATAATCGATCTCCAGGTCAGGGACCTGGAGCACCTCTACAGGATCATAGCGAAGCTCAATTCCATCAGGGGGGTCATCGAAGTACTCAGGGGGTGAGGGTCCCGATGCGTGCGGTCGTGCAGAGAGTCGCCAGGGCGAAGGTCCTGGTGGAGGGCAAGGTGGTCGCTTCCATAGGGAAGGGCCTTTGCGTCTTCCTGGGCGTGGCTCCGGAGGACGGAGAGAGGGAAGTGGAGTGGATGGCGGAGAAGATCACCAACCTGAGGATATTCGAGGATCCCTCGGGCAAGATGAACCTGTCCCTGGTCGACGAGGGCGGGGCCATGCTGGTGGTCTCCCAGTTCACCCTCTACGGCGACTGCCGCAAGGGGAGGCGCCCCTCCTTCGCCTCGGCCTGCGAGCCTGAAAAGGCCAACAGGGTATACGAGAAGTTCATCCGGTCCGTATCATCCAGGGGTGTCCCCGTCGAGAGCGGGGTATTCCGGGCCTTCATGCAGGTCGAGATCTGCAATGACGGGCCAGTAACACTTATCATCGATACTTCGGGGGGTTGCTGATGCTGCTGGAACGATTCCCGCTTGGGCCTCTGTGGACCAACGGCTACCTGGTCTGGGACGACCAGGGAAAGGGTTTTTTCGTCGATCCCGGAGGTGATCCCCGGGAAGTTCTTGTCAAGATCGACAGGAAGAGTATCGATCTGGAGTTCATCCTCCTCACTCATGGCCACGCGGACCATATCGGCGGCCTGGGTCCCATCCGCACCAGGGCCCGGCAGGGTGTCATGGTCCATGAAGATGATGCCATGATGCTCTCTCGGCCGGAGTCGAACCTTTCGGCCTTCGTGGGCAACGATATCGAGCTGGCACCGGCGGAGAAGCTGTTCAGGGATGGCGACGTGGTCAGCGCTGGCCGTCTGACGGTCAGGGTCATCCACACACCGGGGCATACCATGGGCAGCTCCTGCTTCCTGGTAGGGGAGGAGGGGGATGACCCGGTCCTTCTCTCCGGGGACACACTCTTCGCAAGGAGCGTGGGCAGGACGGACCTCCCCGGTGGTGACGAGAGGGTGCTTCTGGCCTCGCTGCAAAAACTGTCGTCACTCCCCGACGGGACGAGGGTGCTCCCGGGGCACGGGCCGGAGACGACCATAGGGGAAGAGAGAAGGCATAACCCCTTCTGGCCGGGGGGATCCATTTGAGGCCGGCCTTCTCCTCCCGAACGGAACTACCCAGGGAAAGGATAGAACGACTGGGGCCGCAAGCCCTTTCACTGGCCGAGATCATAGCGATCCTCCTGAGGACCGGCGACAGGGGGAAGAACGTTCTGGATCTGGCCTCTTCACTGGTGGAGGAGTTTGGAGGCCTACAAGGGCTTTCCAGGTCCTCCTTCAGGGAGTTCATGGAGATAGGGGGCCTGGGAAGGGCCAAGGCGGCCTCGCTTGTGGCGGCCATGGAGCTCGCCAGGAGGCTCTATGCGGAGGAGAAGGCTGCTGAAGGGGGCGACCACCGGGAGTCTTTCCGTTCATGTCTTGCCCGCTGGAGCGCCAACCTCGCCGACGAGCCCAGGGAGTTCATCGTCGCGGTCTTCGCCGACCGCAGGGGGAAGGTTATCGAGGACGACATGATATCCTGGGGCGGCCTGGACGGTGCCGTCCTGGACCTGAAGTTCCTCCTCAGGAGGGCCGTCCGCCTTGATGCACAGGGGGTGCTCTTGCTTCATAATCATCCTGACGGAAGCCTTAATGCCAGCGTCGAGGACAGGCTGCTGACAGAGCACGTGGAGAGGAAGCTGGAGGCACTGGGGATGGATTTTCTGGGGCATTTCATTACCGCAGGGGGCGGGTTGGCTGAAGTGCAGAGCCGGCCCACCGACGGCGGCCGATCTTGCGAAAGTTGGTGAGGTAGAAGTGTTCGGTTCGATCTCCGGTATTTTCGGCAAGGACATTGGCATCGACCTTGGAACGGCCAACATCGTGGTCTACGTCAAGGGCAAGGGCGTGGTCATTGACGAACCCTCGATAATCGCCTACCGCAAGGCCAACAGGCGCAGTGCCAAGGAGATAATAGCCTATGGGAGAGAGGCCAAGTCGATGACCGGCAAGACCCCGATCGGGGTTGAGACGGTACGCCCCCTTCAGAGCGGCGTTATCGCCGATTTTGAGATGACGGGGGCACTTATCAGGCACTTCCTCTCGAAGGCCAACAACGGGATCCGTCCCCTGGGACACCCCAGGGTCATCATCTGTGCCCCCGTGGAGATCACGGAAGTGGAGCGCAAGGCCTTCATAGATGCGACCCTCGACGGAGGCGCCAGGGAGGCCTACGTCGTCGAGGAACCCCTGGCGGCGGCCATCGGTGTGGGACTCCCCATAGAGGAACCCCGCGGGAACATGATCGTTGATGTGGGCGGCGGTACCAGCGAAGTGGCGGTCCTCTCCCTGAGCGGGGTGGTAGTGAGCAACTCCCTCCGGGTGGCCGGAGACGAGATGGACAACGCTATTATCAGCATGATGAGGCAGAATTATACCCTCTCAATCGGCTCCGCGACCGCCGAAGAGCTGAAGAACACCATTGGTTCGGCGATGCCGATGAACTCCGAGAAGGAGTTCGAGGTAAGGGGCAGGAACCTCAAGGACGGGCTTCCAAGAGGGATCAGGATCTCCAGCACCGAGGTCAGGGAGACCCTGAACCCTGTAATAACACAGATCGTCGAGATGATCAGGGAGACCATGGAACGGACCCCCCCGGAACTGGCGAGGGACATTGCCGACCAGGGACTTGTCCTTACAGGCGGGGTCGCCCTTCTCGAGGGCTTGGACAGGAGGATCTCCCAGGACCTGAACGTGCCTGTAATAACCGCGGAGAGGCCTCTCTTCTCGGTGGCAGACGGTATAGGGAAACTGTTGGACCAGTTCGATTCAATGAAGAAGGTCCTTGTGTCGGTGGGCCACGGGGTCCGGTGACGCCTCCGCATCCGTTCCTTATGGGTAGAGATCTTTCCAGAACAGGGGTGTCGGATTGCTTAAGGGAGTAACTTCGGCATGGCTTCACGGCCTGGCTGCAACTTCCATAGGGCTGCTCTTTCTTGCCGTATCTCCCGGGTTGCCGGTGGTCGACAGGGCAGTGGAGGTGACAGCCGTCGTCCTGGACATACCTGAACGGCCCGCTCTCTGGGTCCGTCATCTGGTCTCCGAAAGCGCTTCCTGGGTCGGTGGTGTGAGAAGGTTTCAGGAAAGGGTACGATCCCTGGAACTCGAGAACGCCCGGCTGAGAGCCACCCTTGAGGAGAGGCCTGAGCTCAGGGTCACACAGGGATACGGGCTCATACCTGCCAGGATCGACGTCAGACCTCCTGCTCTCTGGTGGAACGAGATAAGGATCGACAAGGGATCCCGTGACGGTATCGAGGAGGGCATGCCTGCCCTCCAGAGGGGTTTTCTCGTCGGGAGGGTTTCGAGGGTCTACCCCGACCACTCATGGGTGGATATTCTGACCTCCACACTGCTCTTCGTTCCGGTGGTCATAGACGAGACCAGGGACCTGGGGGTCCTGACCGGTGACGGGAGGGGAGGGATAAACCTCCTTTACATCCCCGAATACAAGGATCTCCGTCCAGGGATGCGCATAAGTACAGCCCTGGTAAGCGATATCCTTCCTGCCGGGATACCCGTGGGCGAGATATCCGAAAAGGAACCCGACATAGAGGGTGGATTCAGGGTATACTATATCTCTCCAGGCGCCGATATATCGGTGTTGGACTCCCTCCTCATCATGACCGAGAGAGGAAGGCCCTGACATGATCCCAGTTATCTTTTCCTGGTACGTTCAGGACCTTTTTCAGGTGCTTCTTTCGGGGAAGTTCCTTGTCCCAGATCTCTTCCTTGTCTTTTTGATCTACAGGATGACCAGAGACCCCAAAGATGTACCTTCCGTGGTATGGCCGGCCTTTGTGGGCGGCTTCCTTTGGGATCTCAGATGGACGGCTCTTCCGGGCTTTACCGCGGCTTTCTACTCGCTTCTCGCGGGGGTCTGTGTTGTTGTCTGGAACCAGGTGCCTGACTCCGGGAGAAATGCCAGGCTTTTCCTGGTCCTGGTCCTCTCGGCACAGGTTCTTGCCGGTCTCGTCAGGTTCATCTCCTGGGGATCCTCCAGGGGGGCCCTGGTCGGGGCTTTGGCCTTCCAGCAGTTCTCGGCCCTTCCGTTGGTAATTGTGGCGGCCCTCATGGTGGCAGCTGGAGTGGACAAGGATAATGTCAAGCGATAGGATCTCCCTCCTTAACAGGCTCAACGTATGGAGGGCTATTATGATGGTCTCCATGGTGGTCCTGGTTGTGGCCCTTTTCAGGCTCCAGGTCCTCCAGTCCGACCTTTACGTCGACCTTGCCGCCAAGAACAGGCTGCGGCTCGTCAGGATGCCTCCTGCCAGGGGAAGGATACTTGACGTCAACGGGACCGTTCTTGCCACCAATGTCCAGACCTTCGACCTGATGGTCTACCCCCTGGACCTGCAGGACAAGGAAACTGCCGAAGAGGTCAGCCGTTTCCTCAAGGCCAGGGGGATCCCCCTGGAAGTGGAGCAGATGCTCGCGAGGGTCAGGAAGGAGTTCACCGTGCCGTACAGGGCGGTTACTCTTCTTCCCAACCTCACTCTTGCCCAGCTTTCATCGCTGGCGAGCGACCCGGACTTTCCGAGACAGCTCTTCCCCGTCCCCGTCTGGAGGAGGGTCTACCCGGCGGGTCCACTGGTGGCCCATGTTCTAGGTTACGTCGGAGAGGTGACCAGTGAGGAACTCGAGAGGTACTCCTCCGGTGACTATCGTGGAGGGGACTATGTAGGCAAGGGCGGGGTCGAGGAGTTCTACGAGAGTGTCCTCAGGGGTACCCCCGGCCAGGAGGCAATAGAGGTGGATGCCAGGGGACGGAAGGTCAAACGGATCGGCTTCATAGAATCCGGACAGGGGAAGGACCTGGAGCTGGCCCTCGATCTCGGAGCCCAGAGGCTTGCCTCGGAGCTGATGGCAGGCAGGGTGGGGGCGGTCTTCGCCATGGACGTCCACAACGGGAACGTGAAGGTGCTCTTCTCGTCCCCGAACTTCGACGCCAACCCGCTTGCCTGGGGGATCTCCTCCAGAGAGTGGAATGAACTGATGAGGGATCCCGTAAAGCCGATGCTTAACAGGGTGATCGCCGGCACGTACCCCCCTGCATCGACCTTCAAGGTTGTGCCGGCCCTCGCTGCCCTGGCGGAGAATGCAGTGACCAAAAGGACGACCTTCACCTGCACAGGCGGCACGAGAGTGGGGAACAGATTCTTCCGCTGCTGGAAGAGGGATGGAGGGCACGGTTCCGTTAACGTTGTGAAGGGGCTTCGTGATTCCTGCGACGTCTTCTTCTACCAGGCCGGTCTGAGGACGGGAATAGATGCCCTGGTCAAGTGGGCCGCGGCCTTCGGGGTAGGTGAGCCTACGGGCATAGACCTGCCAGGCGAGGCGAGGGGCAATATTGCCGGACCCGCCTGGAAGCTGGAGCGTTTCAGGGAGAGATGGTACCCCGGCGATACCGCCAACTACTCAATAGGACAGGGCTTTCTCCTCCTTACTCCGATCCAGCTGGCGAGGATCTACGCTGCCATCGCGAACGGCGGCAAGCTGGTGACGCCGAGACTTCTCAAGGGGGCCGAGACTTCGGTATCGCTGCGGCTGCCAGAGGGACCCCTGGCTATCGTGAAGGAGGGCATTGAGGAGGTCGTTCTCCGGGGCACAGGGCGCAGGGCAGGACTTTACGGCGTCTCAGTCGCCGGAAAGACGGGCACCGCCGAGAACCCTCACGGTGACGACCATGCCTGGTTCGTGGGGTACGCCCCGGTGGAAAACCCCAGGTACGTAGCGGTGGCCCTTATCGAAGCGGGGCTTCACGGAAGTTCGGCGGCGGGACCCGTGGTGGGTGAACTCCTCGGCTATCTCTGCAGATTTGACTGACCCGGAAGGGGGACCTGATAGATAATGGCCATCAAGGGTGGAAAGGAAGATCTTGAACTCAGAGGGGAGGGCGAGCACGTAAGGCTGATCATTCCCCAGCGATTGAGAGGGAAGGATCTCCGGCTGGAGTCCGGAGGTTTTCTCGAGAAGACCTCCGGCATCCTCAAGGATGCTTCCGTGGTAGTGGACCTGAAGGGGAGCGGATGGGACAGGGGTGATATCCTGTCCATAGTAGAGTCTATCCTGTTGCCCGCCGGTGCGTCGGTCCTCTCCTGGTCCCCGGAGGAGGAAGATGTCAGGTCCTGGATGAAAAGGGAAGGTTTTGCCCTTTACTGTTCCGGCACTGAAGAAAAGGCCAGGATACAACAACACCGCCTCCTGGCGGAGAGCCTCGTGATAGAGGAATCCCTCAGGTCCGGAAGGAAGATAGACCACGACGGCGACATAATGATCCTCGGGAACGTCAACGAAGGGGCCGAAGTGTTCGCGGGCAGGTCTGTGGTCGTCGTTGGGCGTCTCCGCGGACTTGCCCACGCGGGGTTGACCGGCCCGGAGGAGGCATTTATCGTTAGTGGGCAGTTCGAGGCCAGCCAGGTGAGGATCGGGGACAGGATAAGCTACATGGATGAGCACTGCACCTGGTGGGGGAAGACCGTCAGCATGAAGGTTGTCGGCGGATCTATAGTTGTCAGGGAGATAGTACCGTGATCGGCAGGGAAAAAGTCGGCCCATCGGCTGAAACGGAGGAATCTCGCATGGAAACCCGCATCATCGTAGTTACTTCTGGAAAGGGAGGAGTTGGCAAGACCACTGTCACGGCCAACCTCTCCGCCCGCCTCGCCATGGAGGGCTTCAAGGTCGTCGCCATAGATGCCGATATCGGTCTGCGAAACCTTGACGTCGTTATGGGTCTTGAGAACAGGATCGTCTTCAACATGATCGACGTCATCGAGGGTGCGTGCAAACTCCCTCAGGCCCTGGTGAGGGACAAGCGCGTGGATAACCTCTATCTTCTCCCCGCCGCCCAGACCAGGACCAAGGATGCCGTTACGTCGGACCAGATGAAGGAACTCTGCGACTCCCTGAGGGGCGAGTTCGATTTCGTCTTCGTCGACAGCCCGGCCGGGATAGAGTCTGGTTTCCGGAACGCCGCCGCGGGGGCCGACGAGGCCTTGGTGGTCGCGACGCCAGAGGTGTCCTCTGTGCGGGATGCCGACAGGATCATCGGACTCCTGGAGTCTTTCGGCAAAACTTCCATCAACCTCATCGTGAACCGGGTAAGGCCCGAGATGGTGAGGAGCGGGAAGATGCTCGGGGTCTCGGACGTGATGGAGATCCTCGCCATTGACCTGATAGGCATAGTACCAGAGGATGACAGCGTCGTCGTTTCGACCAACAAGGGAGAACCCCTGGCCATGACCAACGTCTCCCCCGCCGCGAAGGCCTTCGAGAAGATCGCCGGAAGGATCATGGGGAAGGATATCCCACTCCGGGACATCGACGACCTGGAAGAGAAGGGTTTTTTGGTCAACTTCAGGAAGCTGTTCGGACGCCGCGGGGGGAGGAGTTAGATCATGGGGTTCCTAGACCGGTTCTTCCGCAGGGAGACACCCAGGAAATCAGCCAAGGAGAGGCTCCAGCTGGTACTTATCCACGACCGGGCCGATATTTCTCCCGGCACGATGGAGCTGATAAGAAAGGACCTGATCAAGGTCATAAGCAACTACATGGTCATATCCGAAGAAGGTATCGAGATGGACCTCGAGAGGGACGGGAGATCCGTCGCCCTGGTGGCGAGCATTCCAGTGCTCGAGGTCAAGAGGAAGCGGTCCAGGGAAGGAGATAAATGACCGGGCTTGGGGCGCTTCGCCAGGACCTTTCCAGGCTGAAGGATATCGACAGGGTCCTAGTCGCTGCAGTGATCCCACTCCTGGCTATCGGGGTTGTCTCCATCTACAGCGCTCTCGCCGGGAGGGGCGAAGTGGCGGTGAGCATGGCCCTGAAACAGGTGGTCTGGATCGTCATGGGGGTCGTGGCCTTCGTTATCACTTTTGCCGCCGGGTACGAGAGGATGTTCAGGTACGGCTACTGGCTCTACGCCGGAGCGCTTCTCACACTGACAACTGTACTGATCGCCGGATATACCGCCAAGGGGGCCACAAGCTGGTTCGATTTCGGGGCTTTCCGTTTTCAGCCATCGGAACCGACAAAACTGGCCCTGTCGATAGTCCTTGCCGTCTTCCTCTGCCGTTACCCGCCCAAGACCCTGGTCAACATCCTGGGGGTCCTCCTCCTGTCATCTTTTGCCACTGTCCTGGTCCTCCTGCAGCCCGACCTTGGGGGAGTGATAGTCTACGCCTTCATGATCTTTGTGGCCCTTGCGGTGGCCGGTACGCCCAGGAAGTATATACTGCTCCTGGCGGGGATAGCGCTTCTCTCGCTGCCGGTAGGGTGGTCCATGCTCAAGGAGTACCAGAAACTGAGGATGCTTGTCTTCCTGAACCCATCAATAGACCCCCTCGGGGCCGGGTACAACGTCATACAGTCCCGCATAGCAGTGGGCGCCGGCGGGCTCTTCGGGAAGGGGTTCCTCCAGGGCTCCCAGAGCAAGCTCCATTTTTTGCCTGAAGCCCATACGGACTTCGTCTTCAGCGTCTTCTCCGAGGAGTTCGGATTTATCGGTTCATCCATCGTCCTTTTCCTCTTCGCGGTCCTCCTGTGGAGGATGATAAGGACGGCGGCGAGATCGGGCGACCAGAGGGGTAAGATCCTGGTGGCGGCAATATCGGCGTGGATATGGTTCCAGGTCTTCGAGAACATCGCCATGGCAGTCGGGATCGCCCCGGTGACCGGTCTTGCTCTCCCCTTCATAAGTTACGGGGGGAGCTCGCTGGTCTCCCTGGGCGCCGCTCTAGGCCTTGTCCAGAGCGTCCATGTTTCGGCGAGGCCCCAATATGAGTGAAGCGTTCACGGAGGCATCCTGATGCCCTATATATTCGACGAACTGGAAGACCCCATCTGGCGGATGCTCTCCTCGGTGAAGAGGCCCTCCCGGTATGCCGGGGGCGAGTGGGGTGCCGACGGAGGCCTTGCCGAGGGGAAGGAGAGGTCATCCATCTGTCTTGCCTTCCCCGACGTCTACGAGGTCGGCATGAGCTACCTGGGCTTCCAGATCCTCTACAACATGGCGTCGGGGATACCCGGCGTCAGGGTCGAGAGGGCCTACTGCCCATGGCCGGACGCAGAGGCATACATGCGGGAGAACCGCATGGCCCTGGGATCTCTCGAGTCGGGAAGGCCCCTCTCCTCCTTCGATGTGGTGGGTTTCACCCTTCAGTATGAGCTGACCAGCACGAACATCCTCACCATGCTCGATCTGGGGGGGATCCCCCTGAAAGTCTCCGAGAGGGGAGAGAAGGACCCCCTTGTAGTGGCAGGCGGTCCCGGTACCTTCGCGCCGGAGCCGCTGGTCCCATTCTTCGACGCCTTCTGCATCGGCGACGGGGAACTCCTGCTCCCGGATCTTCTCTCGTTCTTCCCGGCCAGGTCCAGGGAAGATGTCCTGAGATGTCTCGCGAAGACGGAGGGCTTCTACGTTCCGGCATTTCATGAAGGCGGGTCGGTGAGAAGGAGGGTGCTGATGGACCTGGACGGGGGTTTCGCCCCGTCGGGGATGATAGTCCCCTCCAGCGAGATAATCCATGACCGGGTCGGGGTGGAGGTCTTCAGGGGGTGCACCAGGGGTTGCCGCTTTTGCCAGGCAGGAGTGGTCTCCAGGCCTGTACGGGAGAGGTCGCCCGAGAGGGTGGCCGGGATCGCCAGAGATCTTCTGGTAATGTCCGGCTACGACGAAGTCGGGCTGGTATCGCTTGCATCCTGCGACTACAGCGGTATCGAGAGGGTGATTGACCTCCTGGGGCCTGACCTTTCGGCCAAAAACTTCCGGCTGTCCCTGCCCAGTCTCAGGATGGACGCCTTCTCGGTGGAACTCGCCGACCGCCTCGAGGAACTTGGCAGGGGTGGGCTTACCTTTGCACCGGAGGCCGGGACCCAGAGGCTCAGGGATGTGATCAACAAGGGCATCAGCCAGAAGGAGATGGAGGAGACCTTCCGGGAGGTCTTCTCCAGGGGCTGGGAGAGGGTCAAGCTTTACTTCATGATGGGGCTGCCGACGGAGACCATGGATGATATCGAGGCCATAATGGAGATCTCTCTCCTGGCCAGAGACATTGGGCGCAGACTGGGCAAGAGGCCCAAGATCGGGGTCTCCGTGGCGGGATTCGTCCCCAAGCCGCACACCCCCTTCCAGTGGGATGCCCAGGCTACTGTGGAGGATCTGGCCATGAAGGGCGGCACTCTCAAGAGAATGGCCAAAAAGGCCGGCATAGGTCTGAACTACCACGAACCGGCCCAGACTTTCCTGGAGGGTGTCCTGGCCAGGGGGGACCGGAGGATGGCTGCAGTAATTGAGAGGGCATGGAGGGACGGTGCCCGCTTCGACGGATGGACCGAGTGTTTCGACATGGGAAGATGGATGAACGCCTTCGATTCTGAAGGGGTGGACCCGAAGGAGTACACAGGCAGGACCAGGGGGGCCGAAGAGGCCTTCCCATGGGAGGTCGTGGACGTGGGAGTATCCCGCTCCTTCCTGTGGTCTGAGAGGGAGAGGGCCCTGTCGGGGGATCTCACTCCGGATTGCAGGGTCGGCAGCTGCAACCTCTGCGGTTGGCAGAAAGATGGCTGCCCCGTCCTGGAGGAGAAAAATGGCCAGGGTTAGGATGATCTTTTCCAAGAGGGGGAGGGTCTGCTTCGTACCTCACGTGGAGATGCCCGCTCTGTTTTGCCGGGCCCTCAGGAGGGCAGGGGCCAGGATAGAGATGACCGAGGGGATGAGCCCTCACCCCAGGATAAGCCTCGGACCGGCCCTTCCGGTGGGCGTCCCTGCCCTGGGGGAGCCGCTGGAGGTTTGGATCGAGAACTGGAAAGAGCAGTTCGGGGGATCTATCAACAGCTTTCTGCCCCGGGGCGTGACCGTCCTGAGGTATGGTGTCGTCGAGGGAAGGCCGCGGCTGAGCGAAGAGTGCACCGCAGCCCTCTACAGGATCATTTTCAGGGAGGGGCGGGCCTTTGAAAGGATCCGGGAAATGATCTCCGGTGGGTGGGTGCCAGTCGGCCATTCCCTGGGCATTTCGGCCTCCGGGAACTGGATCGACGTAGCGGTCTCCTCTCCCGGTCAGACCGGGGGCGGCACGATCGTCAAAAGCCTTGTAAAAGAGGGCGTGGCCCGCTCCTGGAGCGAACTGCTGGTAACAAGGCTTGCCGTGGGCAGCTGGTCAGGGAAGAGTGTAAGGCCTTTGCCCTTCGGAGGAGGTGGTCGGGGGTGATCTGCGACAGGAAGATCTTCGCAAATGTCATAGACCCCGAGGAGACAAGGGTCGCCATCGTAGAGGGCGGCCGCCTCAACGAGATATTCGTGGAACGTATGTGGGACCGCCAGCGGAGTGGAGAGATCTACAAGGCCAGGGTCGACAGCGTAATCCCCGGCATGAACGCTGCGTTTCTGAACCTCGGAGAGGGGCGCAACGCTTTTCTGTACCTTGAGGACGCCAGGGGATCGGAGGTCAGGCAGAACCTGGACCTGCTTGTCCAGGTGACCAAGACCGCCAGGAAAGGCAAGGGGGCCAGGGTCACAACCAGGATATCCCTGCCCGGAAGGTTCCTGGTCCTTGTTCCGGGAGGTCACGAGACGGGGGTCTCTAGGCGAGTATCGGAGGAACAGAGAGAGCGGTTGCGGGGGTTCGCTCGGGCAATAAGGCCCGATGGGTTCGGGATCATAGTCAGGACAGCGGCTGAGGGTGTTGACAAGGACATCCTTGAAGAGGACCTGGAAAACCTCCTCCAGATCTGGGACGGCGTCTCCCGCATGGCCCGGGAGCAGGACGCCCCCTGCCTTATCTACCAGGACCTGGGACTGGTGGGGAGGATCCTCAGGGATGAGCCCTTTGGTGCCGTGGACGAGATAATCGTCGACAGCGAGGAGGAGTACCGGAACGTCCTGGCCTTCCTAGAACGATTCCCCCCCAACGGTTCCCCTCCCGAGGTGAACCTTCACAGGGGCAACATACCCATCTTCGAGTTCTACGGCATAGAAAAGGACCTGGAGTTGGCCCTGGAAAGAAAGGTGTGGCTAGGGTCCGGGGCCTACCTCGTCATTGACCAGACCGAGGCCCTTACCGTGATCGACGTTAATACCGGCAAATTCACCGGCGATGGAGACCCGAGGAGCACCATTCTAAGGACGAACCTGGAGTCGGCCCGGGAAGTGGCCAGGCAGCTGAGGTTGAGAGCGCTGGGTGGGATCGTGGTCGTCGATTTTATCGATATGGAGGACGAGGAGGATCAGAGAGAGCTCCTCGACACCCTCAGGGAACTGTTCAGGAACGACCGCTCAAGGGCGAGGGTCTTCGGTGTGACACCCCTGGGGCTGGTGGAGCTCACAAGGAAGAGGGCCCGCTCAGACATCAGGGCCTCCTTTACCAGGGGGTGTCCCTTCTGCGGAGGCACTGGCGTGGTCCCGAGGGAGGAGAGCATTGCCATGTCCCTGAAGAGGTTCATAAGAAAGGTGGTCCTTTCAGGGCGCCCCGAAGCTCTCCTTATCGAACTCCATCCGACGGTGGCGTCCTTCGTGGCGGAGAGCTTCCTCTCACTCTGGGAGGAGGAGTTCGGGGCCAGGCTGTTCCTCAGGCCGGTCCCTGACAGCTCCTGGGAGAAATACAGGCTCGAAGCCCAGGGTTCTCTGAAGCAGGTCGAGCACAGGATAGACCTTCTGGAGAAGAGGGTGGCAGGAAGCGTTGTACATAGGACGGATCCATCTTAAAGGTTTCAAGAGCTTCGGCGGGAGCCACGAGATAGCCCTCTCCAGCAACTTCACCGCCGTCGTGGGACCCAACGGCAGCGGCAAGAGCAACATCCTTGACGCCCTTCGCTGGGTCCTGGGTGACGGCAACCCGAGCCGCCTGAGGATAGTCAGGCAGGGCGACCTGCTCTTCCAGGGGAGCATAAGCCTCCCCCCGGCCTCGTCTTCTGAGGTAATGGTCCATCTCAGGGAGGGCAACAGGGTGAGCACCCTCCGTCGCCGGTTCACCAACGATGACGGCAGCACCATGCTCGTCGACGGCAGAAGGATCAGGCTCATCGACCTCGACGATATCAAGAGGAAGTGGCGGCTCGAAGGGGACCGCTTCGCCTTCATCAGTCAGGGTGAGGTCTCGGAGGTCATCCAGCAGCGCCCCCTCCAGCGGAGGATGCACCTGGAGGCCATCTTCGGGATCGACCTCTACCGGAAAAAGAGGGAGGAGGCTATCCAGAGACTGGACGTCGCCACCCTGGAGATGCAGAGGATCGTGACCCTCAAGACGGAGCTTCAGACCAGGAAAGAGGCGATCGTCGACCTCGTTATACGCGCCCGTGAGGCCAAGGGTGTCATCGATCAGCTCGAGCGCGAGAAGAGCCAGCTCTATTGGGTCAAGCGAGCACGTTCAGAGAAGATCCTCGACGGGATCAGGAGGGAGCTCTCGGACCTTGGCGCCCAGGCGACGGCCTCCAAGTTCTGGACCTCGGGGTGGCGAAGGGCACTGAACAGAGCCGAGGATGCGATCAACTCCATCTCCGAGGACCGGGGCTCCATGGCATCCAACGTCACTGGACTCGAGCGGAGCCTGATGGATTCCAGGAGGAAACTCTTCTCCCTCTCTACGTCCCTCGTGGGGTCCATGGAGAGAAGGAAGGCCCTTCTGGGGGATATTGCCGGGGAGAAGGATCGTTTTGCCGGGACTGCCAAAAGGATGGAGGACCTCGAAAGGGACGTGGCAAGGGCGGCAGAAGAGGAGAAGGGGTCCTCCCGGTCCTTCAACGACGCCAGGAGGGAATGGGAGCAGTATCGAAAGAGGGTCGAGGAGAGGTCCGACAGGATAAGAAGCCTTCGGGAGGAACGGGCCGCCTGTGAGGCAGCCCTGGAATCAGCCCGTTCAAGAGGCAAGGGGCTTGGTCTTTCCATCCTTGAGGTGCTCGGTGAGATATCCCGTTCCGAAGAGAGCGTGAAAGAGGCCAGGCAGGATCTCGGGCGGCTCCAGGAAGAGATCGAGCAGAAGAGGTCCCTGGAGGAGGCGGCCGGCAACAGGCAGAGGGACGTCTATGCCGCCTTCCAGCAGGCGGCCGCGTCGCTCCAGAAGCTTTCCAGGGAGATGTCCGCCCTTGAGGGTGAGATGGAGACCCTCAGGGAGACAGCCTTTACAAGGGTCTATCCGGCCCCGGTACAGCACCTGCTTGCGGCAGTGAGGCTCGGCAGGATAGACGCCTCCCCCAGACCGCTGGCCGACGTCATCTCCTGTCCCGACAGGCTTGTGACCGCTCTGGAGTCCTTCCTCGGGGCGAGGCAGTTCCTCCTCTTCGTGAAGGACATCGACGAGGCGGGGAGGTGCATTGCCCATCTCAAGGCCAGGTCGGCGGGCAGGGCGACCTTCCTCCCCCTGGAGAGCGCCAGGGCCAGGCATCCCATGCGGAGCATAAAGGAAGACCGGCCAGGAATTGTCGGATGGGTCTCGGACCTTATAGGCATGGAGAGCGAGTGGAAGGAGTGCGTTCTCCACGTCCTCGGTGACCTTCTGATCGTGGAGAGCTTCGACGTGGCCAGGGACCTTGTAAGGGAAGGGTTCCGGGGACCCGCTGTGACCCTTGAGGGGGACGTGTTCCAGCCCGGCGGGACCATAAGCGGGGGCAAGACCAACAAAGGTGCCGGTGCCATTGAGATCAGGAGGAACCTCCAGGAGAAGGAGAAGGAAGCCGAGAGGCTCAAGAACGAAAGATCGCGCCTTGAAGAGGAGATCGCGGAGCTTGAGAAGGAAGAGAGGGACGCCTCGGAGAAGCTGAGGGTCCTGTCCGAGGAGAGGAGGGCACTGGAGGACGAAAGGCGGTCCGCGGAAGCGGCTGAGGCCGTGGCCGCAAGGACCCGGGCCCTTGCCGATGAGAGGAGAGAGGGGATACTGGCCGCCCTCTCCTCCTGCGGAAGGGAGTACCTCGAGATCAGGTCCCGACTGGAAGAGCTAAGGGAGAGCTCCTCCGAGGAGCCTGAGTCCTCCCGGGAGCTGGAGCTGGTGAAATCCCTCGAGGAGAGCAGGTCCAGGGCGGAGGTGGCAGCCGAAAGGCTCGAGACGGCCAGGAGGATGTTCACCATGGTGCAAGATGAGTACCGAAGATCCTCATCCCGGCTCGAGGAGTTGGAAAAGGGTCTTGAAGACCTCGCCCTGGCCGAGAAGTCGGGGAAGAGAGGGCTTGCAGAAGAGGGAAGGACCTATTACGGCATATGGTTGAGACTGCAGGAGGCCATGTCGGGAATGAAAGACCTTGTAGAAGGTCACTCCAGGACCCTGACTTCAAGGGAGCGGATCCTGGAGAGATCTGCCTCGGCCACGGCCAGGATGGAGAGCCTTGATTCCAGGATCCGCCAGGCGAAACAGCGCCTTGATTCCACTGAGGCGGAGATAGCGGAGTCGATCGACATGTGGGAGGAGAGGTTCCCCTACCCCGGTGAGGAGAGCATCGACACCAGGGATTACGACAGGATAAGGAGAAGCGTCAGGGAACTGGAGAAGAACCTGCGGGAGATAGGGGACGTTGACCTGGGGGTCCTTTCGGAGGACGCATCCCTGGCTGAGAGGCTGGGCTTCCTGGAGGAGCAGCTCCGTGACGTCTCGACGGGGATCGACGAACTTAGGAGGCTTATCGAGGAGACGGACAGGCAGGCAGGTACGCTCTTCTCCACCTCGCTTAAGGAGATAGACAGGAAGTTCTGCGACCTTTTTCAGCGGCTCTTCGGTGGAGGGGAAGCACACCTCAGGCTTTCCGACGATGACAACCTCTGGGAGGCCGGCGTGGAGGTGATCGCCCGCCCGCCGGGGAAAAGACCCCAGCACCTGGCGCAGCTTTCGGGGGGGGAGCAGTCGTTGTCGGCCATATCCCTTCTCTTTGCCGCAATGGAGGTCGCAGGAGTGCCCCTGGCGGTTCTCGACGAGGTCGACGCATCCCTCGACGAGGTGAACCTCAGGCGTTTCTCCGAACTGGCCAAGGAGTACTCCAGGGCAATGCAGCTGATTTGCATGACCCACCGCAGGGCCACCATGGAGAGAGCCGACCTTATGTACGGGGTCACCATGTCTGAGCCGGGACTCTCACAGGTGGTGGGTGTAAGGGTGGAGGACTGGGAGTGATGAAGACGACCCGTGACGCCATCCTTTACGGGGAGCTTGTGATAGAACAGCCCGAAGAGGGACCCAGGGTTAGCGTTGACAGCGTACTTCTCGCCTCCTTCGTGAAGGCCAGGGGGAGGGAGAGGATCATCGAGATCGGTTCGGCCCACGGGGCCGTTTCGCTCCTTCTGGCCAGGAGGTTTCCTGACGCCTTGATCGAGGGACTTGAGATCCAGCCCGAACTGGTTGCCATGGCTGAGAGGAACGCCGTTGAGAACGGCCTCGCGGAAAAGGTGTCATTCAGGGAGGGTGATCTCCGGAGAGTGAGGGAGATCTACGGGGCCCAAACCTTTGCAGTGGTGGTGGTGAACCCCCCCTACGACGAGGTCAGCCACAGCCGTCCCAGCCCGCTGGAGTCCGAGGCAGCCGCAAGGCACGGCACCCACTGCACGCTTGAGGATGTGATCAGGGCCTCCAGGTATCTCCTGGCCAACAAGGGCAAGCTCTTCATTGTCTTCAGGGCCAAGAGGGTGGCCGAGCTTCTCTGCCTGCTCTCCAGGGAGCGGATCGAGCCCAAGAGGATAAGGCCCGTCTACCCGGCGCCCGGACGGGATGCTTCGGTGGTCCTCATCCAGGCCACAAGGTCTGCGGGCAAGAGTGCGGTGCTGGAGCCCCCGCTGTTCATCCAGGACGAAAAGGGTGAATATACGGGGGATCTGCTTGCAGCCTACAGGATAGGTGATTGAGATGCCCCTTGTAGTGGTCCCCACGCCTGTGGGCAACATGGAGGACATAACTCTCAGGGCCCTGAGGGCCCTGAGGGGGGCGGACCTGATAGCCTGTGAGGACACCAGGAGAACGATGAAGATCCTCTCCAGATACGGGATAAGGACCCCCCTTGTCTCCTACCACTCCTTCAACGAGAAGGAACGCACCAGGACCCTGACGGAGAGACTCTCCCGGGGGGAGACGGTGGCCCTCGTATCCGATGCCGGCACGCCCGGGATCTCCGACCCCGGGTATGAGCTGATAAGAAGCTCCCTGGAGGCGGGCTTCGAAATCGATGTCCTCCCGGGGGCAACTGCCTTCGTCCCCGCGCTCCTGCTGTCGGGGTTCCCCCCCCAGCCCTTTCTCTTCGAGGGTTTCCTCCCCAGGAGGAAAGGGGACCGAAGGCGAAGGCTTGAGGAGCTGAAGAGCTTTTCGGGGAGCATCGTCTTCTATCTCTCACCCCATGGCCCGGTGAAAGTACTCGAAGATATCCACCAGGTTCTTGGAGAGAGGCCCGCGGTGATCCTCAGGGAGATCTCCAAGCTGCACCAGGAGAGGATACCCGGCAGTTTGGCCTCCCTCCAGGCCCTCCTGGGTGAGGCCTCCCTGAAGGGAGAGATGGTTTTGGTCACGGGACCCCGACCCCGATGGACGGAGCCGGAGAACGGTTACTGGCAGGGAGTGGCCCTGGGGCTGTGTGAGCAGGGCCTCCCCGACAAAGAGGTTGTCAAGAGGCTCTCGGAAGAGTATGGTATTGCGAAAAACAGGGTCAAGCAGTTCCTGCACAGCAAGAGGCGCGAAAAGGAGGGCCTTTGAAATGCCGGGAAAGAATTTTTACATAACCACACCGATCTACTACGTGAACGATGTTCCCCATATCGGCCATGCCTATACGACCATAGCGTCCGACGTTATGGCAAGGTACAAGAGGATGTGCGGCTTCGACGTCATGTTCTCCACCGGCACCGATGAGCACGGCCAGAAGATCCAGCAGGCGGCCGACCAGAGGAACATGACGGCCCAGCAGCTCGTAGACTCGGTGATGGTCAACTTCAAGAATCTCTGGAAAGAGCTGGAGATAACCAACACCGACTTCGTCCGGACCACCGAGGCGAGGCATGAGCGGGTGGTACAGTACATCTTCAGCCGGCTCATGGAGCAGGGGGACATCTACAAGGGATCCTACGAGGGGTGGTACTGCGTCCCCTGCGAAACCTACTTTCCCGAGAGCCAGATAGGCGGCGAGAAGCTCTGCCCCGACTGCGGCAGGCCCCTGCAGAACATGACCGAGGAGAGCTACTTCTTCCGCATGTCGAAATACGAAAGGCCGCTGCTCGATTACTACGAGAAGAATCCAGGGGCGATCCTGCCCCAGTCCCGCTACAACGAGGTCCTCAGCTTCATCAGGAGCGGCCTCAGGGACCAGTCCATCTCCAGGACCTCCGTCTCCTGGGGGGTCCCCCTACCCGGCGATGAGAGGCACGTGATATACGTATGGTTCGACGCCCTGATCAACTACCTTACCGTATGCGGCTACCCCGACAATGAGGAGCTGGTGGAGAAGTACTGGCCAACGGTGAACCACATCATGGCCAAGGACATAATCAGGTTCCACTGCATTGTCTGGCCGGCCATGCTCCTGGCCCTCGGCCTGAATCCTCCCGCCAAGGTCTTCTCTCACGGGTGGTGGACCGTGGAGGGCGAGAAGATGTCCAAGTCCAGGGGCAACGTGGTGGACCCCTTCGAGATGGCTGCCCTGTACGGCGTAGATGCCTTCAGGTACTTCCTGATGAGGGAGATCCCCTTCGGCTCCGACGGCGACTTCTCCGAGAGGGCGCTGGTGGGGCGCATCAACTCGGACCTGGCCAACGATCAGGGCAACCTCCTCAACAGGACCCTGCAGATGATAGACAACTTCACCGGAGGGGTCGTGCCCTCCCACTCCGGCACCGAGGAAGACCTGGACAGGGAGATCAGGGCTATGGCCCTGGCCACGCTCGATTCCTACCGGGCCAGGATGGATTCATACGCCTTCGACGAGGCCCTGAAGGAAGTCTGGACTCTTATCAGAAGGGCCAACAAGTACATCGACGAGACCATGCCCTGGAAATTAGGAAAGGAAGGGAACCTGGAGAGGCTTGGGCCTGTCCTTAACACCCTCTGCGAGACCCTCAGGTTCACCGCGGCCATGGTATCGCCCTTCATGCCCGCGACCGCCAGGAAGATCTTCGACCAGTTGGGCCTCTCCGGTGACCCGACGGAACTCCTGCTTGACGAACTGGAGTGGGGGCAGATACCCGAAGGCAGCAGGGTCAGCAAGAAGGCCGTTCTCTTCCCGAGGATAGATCTAAAGGAGTGGGAGAAGCAGAAGGCGGAGAGGGACGCGAGGAAGGGAGCCACTCCCGACCCGGGGGATCACGAGGATGAGGTCTCGATTGATGATTTCAAGAAGATCGAGCTCCGCGTAGCCAGGGTTGTCAAGGTCGAGCCTGTGCCCAAGGCCGACAAGCTCTACAGGATGGACCTGGACCTCGGTTACGAGAGAAGGACCATCGTCTCGGGGATCAGGGAGTTCCGTACCCCCGAGGAGCTGGAAGGGAGGCAGATCATAGTGATCTGCAACCTTAAACCGGCCTCTCTTCGCGGGGTGGTCAGCAACGGGATGCTTTTGGCCGCGGAGACGGCCGACGGCAAGAGCCTGGCTCTTTTGACCGTCGACCAGGAGATCGCCCCCGGCTCAAGGGTCCATTGACCCAGCGCCTGCAGGCGTGCTTTTTGGGGCCGGGGATCTCCGGCCCCTTTTGATTTTGGAGGAGGTTGCCAATGCCAAGGTTCGTTGACACCCACTGCCATCTTGCCATGGAGGATTTCTCCGAAGACCGTCCCGAGGTGATGGACAGGGCCGCCGAAGCCGGAGTTGAGAGGATCCTGGTGGTCGGTTCCGACGAGGCAGGGAGTACCGATGCCCTCGGATTGGTAAAGCGGTCGGGGTCGGGACGGCTCTTTGCTGCGGTGGGTATCCACCCCCACGAATCCTCCTCGGCCTCCTCGGGGATCCCTGAAGCGGTAGAGGAGATGGTCCGGGACCCAAAGGTAGTGGCCGTGGGCGAGACAGGGCTTGATTTCTTCTACGATCACTCGCCAAGGGACGTTCAGGAGAGGATCTTCTCGGAGCACGTAGCCCTTGCGAGGGGGGTGAAAAAACCCCTGGTGGTCCATGTCAGGGATGCCTACGGTGAGGCCATGGAGATACTCCGGAGAGAGAGGGCCGATGAGTGCGGAGGCGTGATCCACTGTTTTTCCGGAGGTCTGGAAGATGCGATGGCCGCCATCGATATGGGCTTTTTCATCTCCTTTGCCGGACCCTTGACCTACCCCAGGAACGGTCCCCTGAGAGAGACGGCGGCGGCTCTCCCCCTGGAGAGGCTTCTGTGCGAGACCGACGCGCCTTACCTGTCGCCCCAGCCCAAAAGAGGCAGGCGGAATGAGCCGGCAAATGTGGCCTATGTCTATCAGAAACTGGCCGAGATCAGGGGCCTGACTTTGGAAGTCTGCGCAGAAAAGATCAGCTTGAACGCCTCGAGGCTCTTCCGCTGGGGGGCGGAGTGATGTTCGGTTTCCGGATCGACTCACGGTGCCCCGAAACCATGGCCAGGACGGGCGAGATAAGAACGGAGAGGGGGTCTGTCCCCACTCCGGCCTTCATGCCCGTCGGTACCAGGGCGACGGTGAAGGCGATGGCTCCCTTCGAACTCCAGGAGATGGGTGCGGGGATCATACTTGCCAACACCTATCACCTTTACCTTCGCCCCGGACACGAGGTCATAAGGGAGGCCGGCGGACTTCACCGCTTCATGGCGTGGCCCGGCCTTATCCTCACCGACAGCGGGGGTTTCCAGGTGTTCTCCCTCTCCACGCTGAGAGAGATATCCGATGATGGCGTGACCTTCAGGTCCCACCTCGACGGGACCACCCACCTGATGTCCCCGGAGCTTTCCATAAAGGTGCAGGAGGCTCTCGGCAGCGATATCGCCATGTGCTTCGACGAGTGCGTCCCTTACCCCTGCTCACCCGGAGATTCGCAGGAGGCCGTCAGGAGGACCCTGCTCTGGGCCCGGAGGTGTCAGGATGTCCACTCGAGGGCTGACCAGACCCTTTTCGGGATAGTACAGGGCTCAGTATTCGAGGACCAGCGGATCAGCTGTGCCAGGGAACTGGCCGCGATGGACTTTCCCGGGTACGCTGTGGGCGGATTGTCGGTGGGTGAGCCCCACTCGGAGATGTACAGGATCCTCGATGCGGTAATCCCGGCCCTTCCCGAAGGGAAACCCAGATACCTGATGGGTGTGGGTTACCCGCCCAACCTTGTTGAAGGTGTCGCCAGGGGAATTGATATGTTCGACTGCGTTCTGCCCACCAGGAACGGAAGGAACGGGACGCTCTTTACCCCAGGGGGGAGGATGAACATCAAGAACCTCGAGTACGAGAGGGACTTCAGGCCCATCGACCCCCAATGCGGATGCTACGCCTGCCGCAACTTCACCAGGGCCTATATCCGTCACCTCTTCAGGTCCGGTGAGATCCTGGCCTCCCGGTTATGCACCTGGCACAACCTCCACTACCTTCTGGACCTGATGAGGGGCATCAGGGGATCCATCCGGTCAGGCAACTTCGCAGACTTCAGAGAGAGGTTCCACGAGGAATTCCGGGACGGAGGAGTCAGGGGTTGAGGACAGAGGTCTTTGCAGTCGACGCCAGGGAACCCGAAAAGGATGCCATCCTCAGGGCCGCAGAGGTCATACGCAGGGGCGGTCTCGTCGCCTTTCCGACGGAGACAGTATACGGCCTCGGGGCCGATGCACTCTCCCCGCGATCTGTGAGGAGAATATTCGAGGCAAAGGGGAGACCTGTCGACAACCCCCTTATCGTCCACGTCGGGGAAAGAGAGGCCGCGGACAGGCTCGGCAAGGTGGATGAAAGATCCCGAAAGCTTATGGGTCTCTTCTGGCCGGGGCCGCTGACCCTCGTCATCAGGGCGGCTGGAGAAGTGCCGGCCGAGGTCACCGGGGGACTTGAAACGGTGGCGGTCAGGATGCCCGCTCATCCGGTGGCGATAGCGCTTATAAAAGGGTCCGGGGTCCCTATCGCGGCCCCCAGCGCCAACAGGAGCGGAAGGCCTAGCCCCACCACTGCGGAAGCAGTCCTGGAGGACCTCGGGGGAAGGGTGGAGATTATCCTTGACGCAGGTCCAACGGTTGTCGGCGTTGAATCCACGGTGCTGGACGTCACGGGGGACCTCCCCGTTCTGCTGCGCCCTGGAGGTGTCTCTCTGGAGGAGCTGGCAAGGGCGGTTGGTCCCGTTCTCCGCTCCCCTGGAGGTGACCATGACCAGAGGTCGCCCGGTACGAGGTACCGGCACTACGCCCCGTCAATACCGGTGGTCCTTTTGGACCCCGGCGACGGGTGGGCGAAGGATCGAAGGCTTTGCAGGGGGGGTGTCAGGGTCGCCTACGTAGGGATGTCCCCTTCTCCGATAGCCGCCCTGATCGAGATCCGCTTCGGGACCGTCGAGGGGTATGCGACGGGGCTCTTTTCCGCGCTGAGGGAGCTCGAACGCTCCGGGGCCGATGTGATCCTGGCGGAACTTCCCGCCGAGGAGGGCGTAGGCCTGGCCGTCCGCGACAGGCTCAGAAGGGCGGCAGGGAAAG
>ENA-UPTA01000574-UPTA01000574.1-activated-sludge-metagenome-genome-assembly--contig:-NODE-574-length-42597-cov-6.137746_pt1 | contig 42597 bp, 35 predicted proteins | sample MGYA00238184_ERZ773361 | MGnify/ENA primary metagenome ERZ773361 (study PRJEB29100, sample SAMN05720205) | activated sludge metagenome | isolation source: anaerobic digester from wastewater... | reverse complement strand
GCTGCATTAGGTATTGGTGGTGGTATTGCAATTGCTGCTACAGGTATTAGTAAATTGGCTGATTCAATGAGTAAACTAGATTCTAAACAAGCAGAAACATTAAAGAGTATTGTTAAAACACTTGGTTGGTTTGTGGTAGGTGGTGCACTTGCTGCTGCTGCTATTATGGTATTAGGCACTGCAAGTACTGCAGCATCTATTGGATTATTAGCACTTGGTGGTGCAGCATTAATGATTGGTGCAGGTATTGGTATAGCAGCAAAAGGATTGGCTAAATTAGTTACTGCAAGTAAAGATGCAGGTCCTGCAATGCAACAAGTAGGTGCTGGTATTGGTACAATTTCTTTAGCAATGATGGGATTTACTGCAGGTGCTCTTGGATTTTTAACATTTGCTGCAACAATGAAAACAATTTCAAATAATGCAGATGCAATGGAAAGAGTTGGCAACGCATTTGGTAATATTAAAGCAGTTATGTCAGGAAGTAAAGATGATTTTGTTGCAGTTGAAAATGCAGTAAAGGCAATTTCAAATATGAATATTAATGGTGGTGGTATGCTTGCTGACCTTGCTAGATTATTAAAAGAACCACTTAAAGTAGAATTTGCAAATGATAGCGTTACATTAAATAATGACATTACATTAAATATTGATGGTAATAGATTAATGCAAAAATCATATAACGTAAATCTTGCTATTAAAAAACATGAAGAATTAAAACATGGAAAAGGAAGTTAAAATTTATTTGATTTACTTAAATTTTCTTGTCCCCAAATTGGTTGTAGATTACATAACATGTTAATTATTTTCGGACTTGTACCTTTTTTAAATTTAGAAATCGGTTTTTTATGGTCAATATGCCAATATTTTCGATTATTCCATGACATCCCTTCTTTAAATTGACATTCAATTCTTTGAATTAATTGATTTGGTGTATAACCAAATTCTGTAATTACATTATTTTTAGTTTTATTAAAACCATATTGTTCTGTTCTATATAAAAAATTTCTCATCCATTTAATTGCAGCCAATTCAAGTGTCTTATGATTTCGTTCACGAGCATATTTTCTACACTTATCTACATTATTTTTACGCCATTCACGACAATATTCATTTAATTCCTTTTTATTTTTTTTGTAATAATTACGACTATATTCATTCAAAACAGTTTTATTATTTTCATAGTAAACACGTCCCTTTTCTTGACAATCATTTTGATGTTTATAATAATATTTTAATGAAGTACGATTTATTCTTTCCCTATTTTTTAATCTATATTCCTTGTCATAATTTGGAACTTTTAATTTCCATTGTTTAGTTTTACTTATTGAACACACTTTACAATCTGCTCTTCTTCCTAAGTAGCCATTTTTTTGTTTATAAAATTCGTCTAATGTTTTTTCACTACCACATTTACTACATACCTTTTTAACATCATTCATAATTATCAGATTTAAATATAAATACAAAAAAACAAAAAATATTTGATAAATACAATAAATTAATTCAAAAAAAATTTGTAACTTTGACAAGTTTTTTCGTCAAACTTAAAAAGAAAGTTTTACAGACAGTAAGTCAAATAACTCAAAAACTTTTTCTTTGTTCTTCGAACAAAGAACAAATTTACAAGTTTGTTTTCGACTTCTTCGAATCCGAAAATAACTCGACATTAAGGGATAACTATATTTAATTCTCAACAGAATTAAATTAAACCATCAAATTTACTAAATTAATTTTTAATTTATTAATTATATCTCAATATTTTTTGATTAAAAAATAGTTGTTATAATTTTTGCGGTAGGTAAAATTTTTGGCAAGATAAAAATATATATTATAAAATTATTCTGCAAGTATTTATTTAAAAAAATCAGAATAATGGCAGACGGACCTTCAAAATTGACAACTGGACAGATTATTGATGCTGATGCAAATCCTAAAACAGTTTCATTAACATCAGAAGAATTTAGAAATAGTTTAACAACTCGTAATCTATTCGATTCTAGTCATTCTTATGGTGATAATACTATTGCATCTAAATTAGAAGTAATGGGTGTTAGTTTGAATAGTGTTCTTCAAGTAATTCCACAATATCAATCGGTTAGTTTACAGAATTCTATGTTATCAAGAGTAGGTAGAAGACTTGTTGGTGGTGACCTTTCAAATTTAGAAATAATTGGTACACAGATGCTTGCAAAACAAATGTTTTATAACTCTGCTTCACATCTTGCACAGAATTATTTAGGTTCAATTGATATAATGAGAGCATTAAAAGGTGGTAAATTATATCAAAGACCTGTCGATTATAGTATAACTAAAGATGCTAATGCTGGATTATTGGATAGAATAACAAGTGCTGCATTTTTTAAAACCAACATTACTGGTACTGGATATCCATTTAGTAATACACCTACAAATGTTACATACATACAAAATACGGGAACTGCTCAACTTTCAAAATTTTATCAAGCAATTAATTATAATTTATATAAACCTTTAAATAAAAATGATGTAGATACACAAGAACTTATTAAATATTCTGGTCAAGATTATGCTGATGTTCTAATAACAAAACAAATATCTATTGTTAATGATAAAAAATTTTATTTTAGTTTTAATGACCAAAAAAAACATCCATATTTATCGATTGTTTCAACTAAAATTAATGATACTACAATAAATAAAGCAAATTGGGCAATGTGGGATTCATTTGATTCTTCAATTACTGATAATTATGCGCCTGATATTCAATATGTAAATGATAATTTTGGTAAAACCAATAAAACACCCGATAGAAATGATAAATATGAATATATTAATAGTCTTGATAGAGATGATGTTAATAATAAATTAATTTGGGGTAGAGATGGTATTAGTTCTGAAACAAAAGATGAATCGAAAAAATCACATGGAGATTATGATGGTGAAATTATCAATAATACTACCAGTACACATCTTGATACTCAATTTAAAGTAAAAAGAGGATTATTGGAATATACAAGAAATTTGGTAAATGCTACATCAGGACAATTTATTGATTTAACAAGAAAAGTTTTTACCGAAGGTGATAAAGTAGTTGCATTTAATGGTTCACCATTATGGAAATCAAACGATAGTAAATATGCTGATGATAGTCAAACTGCTAAAAAAACAGGTATTCGTCAACATTCAATAATTGACCAATATGATAGATTTGCTAAAGCAATTAGATATAAAGGTAATATTGTATATGATGGAAATCAAAATTCGGTTATTCATCAATCAGTTGTTCCAAGAATTCATCCAACTCGTGATAATAATGGTGTAGATATTAATAATAAAAATTTAATGTTTAGTATTGAAAATCTTGCGGTACAAACAATTAAAAGAGATAATTATGGTGTTATTGATGATGAATCTGGTTCTCCAATACCATTGAGTGAGGTTGGTCCGTTCATGGGTCGTATTATGTGGTTTCCACCATATGATTTACAACTAAATGAAACAGCAACCGCAAAATATGAATCAACAGTAATGGTTGGTAGAAATGAACCAATGTATAGTTATATGAACTCTGAAAGAACAGCAACACTTAGTTTTACGTTGATTGTAGATTATCCTCCACATTTAAGAATGCATATTAATGACCCTAATTATAGAAAGAATGTTGCCAATTTCTTTGCATTTGGTGGTAATCCATTACCACCTGAAGAATCTATTGTTAAATTGGAAAGTAGAATAACTGAACTTCAAAATCAAAAAACTAAAATGACAGGTCCTACTGTTCAATCAGAGCCTAATATTACCGAGTTTAAAGCAAATATATATTTTCCAAATAATTTACCAAAATCGGGTCAGGAAAATAGTATTGTTGATATAATGTATAAAAATGCATTACATTATGAAATTATTAAGGGATGCCCATCACATGATGGTAGTAGTAATGGATTAAATAAAGATATTTATTTTATTACTGGTTTAACTAAAACAGGTGCAAATACTTGGAAATTAGACCCAAATTTTGAAACAAAATATCCAAATTTTTCACAGTATACTGCTGGTTCTGTAAATCAACAAAGTGATGTTGTTCCTTCGGTGAATCAACTTAACTATAATATTAAAAAATATTTTGAAAATCCTGAAAATCGTCAATATTATAAAATTCAAATAATTGGTACTGCGTCAAAATTATATGAAATTGAATCAGATGAACCAGAATATAATAGACAACTTGGATTAAGACGAGCAAATGCTGCTAAATATTTTATTGAAAGGAGGATTAAAGCAGTTCTTGGAATTTCTGATATAAGTGATATTGTTATTAGTACTGATAGTACTGGTAGTAAAGGACAATCAAAAGCGGGTGCATCTATTGAAAATATAGATAAGCCAGAAGTTAAAGCAGAAAGAAGTGCAAAGATAACATTTCTTAGAAATGGTAATGTAGCACCTAAGAAAGATGTTAAAAAAACACAAGAAATTGCTAAAATTGATGCAGAAATTATGGAATTACAAACGAAATTAAATAGATTAAGAAATTTAAAGGATAATATTTTTAATACTAGAAAATATGAAGAAGAAAAATCAATATTAAATACCTTTGAATCATCAAAAGAAAACTATTATTATCCAGCATTTCAAACACAAACACCTGAAGATTTTCATAGACGTTTAACATTTTTACAGCAATGTACAAGACAAGGTTCTGCAAAAAGATATGCTATGGAAGTTGACAATAATGGTATATTAAGAGCCAAAAACTCAGTATTTGGTAGACAACCTATTTGTATATTAAGAATTGGAGATTTTTTCTATACAAAAGTTATTATTGACAACGTTACTGTGGATTACAATGATACTACATGGGATATGAACCCAGAGGGTATGGGTATGCAACCAATGATTGCTAAAGTTACATTACAATTAAAGGTAATTGGTGGTCAATCGTTGAAAGGTCCTATCGATGCACTTCAAAATGCAGCATCATTTAACTATTATGCTAATTCAACATATAATTCAACTGGTATGTATAAAGTTCCTTCTGATATTGCAGCTAATCAAGATAGATATATCAATGAAATACTAGCAGAGAATAAAAAAAATTTGAATAATGCGTATAATGCAATTATAAATGCAAAACAATCAACCCCAACTTAATATTATTAATTATGTCATTTAAAGATTATGATAGATATGCAATAATAAAAAACGATGATGGTACAATTCAACCAATGCCGTTTATAAATTTACCTGTAAATGCTAGTGATAAATATGAATTTTGGAGTTCAAATACAAGTAGATTGGATAAAATATCACAAAAATATTATGGTAATCCATTCTATGACTTTTTGATTTTATATGGAAATAATATTTATAATTCTGAGTTCGACATTCCTGACGGTGCGTTAATTAGAATACCATTTCCGCTTTCAAAAGCACTTGCAGGCTATGAAGCAATATTAACTAGTTTAAAAAATTAAAAAGACTTGCCTTTTTAATTTAAAAAAATTATGTTTGTAGTTGCATTAAACTGTAATTATGAAAAATAATATTTTATGTATAATCATTTTTGAATAATTAAGTATTTTTATAAAAATACTGTAAAATGAAAAAATGGACTAGTAATGAAATTTCATTTATTATTGAAAACTATAATCTGAATGGTACTGAATATTGTGTCACTCAATTAAATAGAAGTAAATCATCAATATTTGGTATGGCAACTAAATTAGGTTTAAAAGCAAAAAAGCCTAATGCGTATTCAAAACATGAAATTCAATTTTTAATTGATAATTATTGTTCTAAGGGTATAGAATATTGTCAAAAACATTTGTTTAGAACAAAACAAGGAATTTGTGCTAAAGCACATGAATTAAATCTTCATATTAAAAGAGATGTAAAATTAAAAAATATTTCAGAAAAAAGAAAATATAATAATTTTGAAAAGTATGATGTTAATAATATAGTTTATATAAAAAATAAATATTCTGCATATATTTTGGGTTTTTTATGGGCAGATGGTCATATTAGAAATAATAAATCTAAGTTAGTTTCAATTAATCTAGTTAAAGATGATGCAAATTTTTTGTATAAAATATTATCATCAATTAGTACTGGTTGGAAAATTGGCAATGAAATTAAAAAATTTTGGAAAGATTCCAATAATAATATAAGACAAGCTCAAAACCAAAGAACAATAAGGTCATATTCACAGGAATTATATGAATTTTTAGAAAAAAATGATTATAAAAATAAGTCATTTGTTGGTTTTAATAAAATTTGGAATTTATTATCAGAAGATAATAAAAAATATTTCATGTTGGGGTTGTTTGATGGTGATGGTCATTTTAATTATCAAAAAAGATTAAATAAATATCATTCGGGTGAATTTGTTATTACCAGTTCATATAAATATGATTGGACTGTGTTAGAAGATTATTTCATGAAAAATAAAATTGAATATTCAATCTATAGATTAAATTTTAAAATAGGTCAAGTATCAAAAATTGTTGTAAGAAAAAAGAAATCATTAATAAAATTATATAAATTATTATATTCTGATAAATTTGTTGGATTAGAAAGAAAATATTTAAAATTTTTAAAATATTATGAAACAGTGGTATAATAAAATTGTGGTTATATTTTCATCACATTTAGGTGATGAAAAAAATAATAAATTTATTGAACATATTCACAAAACAATTGGTGTTAATCATAACATTGTTTGTTATCCTAATTATAATCAATACTCATTAACATCTGTTTATAATAAAGCAATAAATGAATATAATGACGTAAATATAATTATGGTATTTTGTCATCCAGATATTACAATAAAAACAAATAATTGGGGAAAAATAATTTTAAATATTTTTAATAACACCAAATATGATATTATTGGCGTTGCTGGTAGTACATATTTATCGACAACGGGTGTGTGGTGGGAAGACCGAACAAAAATGTGTGGAATTGTTGAACATACTAATGGTATAAGTACATGGATTAGTCAATATTCTCCAGAAATTGTTGGTGTTAAAGAAGTTGTTGTTATTGATGGATTGTTTATGGCAATTAATTGTAATAATATTGTACATAAATTTGATGAAAATTATAAAGGTTTTCATCTATATGATTTAACAATAACAACGCCAAATTATTTAGATGGTTGTAATATTGGTGTAATTACTTCAATTAGAATATTACACCAATCTATTGGTCAGACAAATCAACAATGGGAGAATAATAGAATTCAGTTTGCTCAAACATATGCTGATGAACTACCATTATCGGTATTACCTAAACATAAAGAATTTAGTATAAAATTAAAAGAAAATCCAAAAGTTTCGGTCATAATACCAACAAAAAATAACTATAAATATATTGTCAACAATATTAATTCATGGAAAGAGCATGTACAATATCCAAATTATGAAATAATAATTGCTGATACTGGAAGTGATGAGGATACAATAAAAAAATATGATGAATTCCTCGATGAAAGAGTTAAATTAGTTAGGTATAATTGGTATAATTTTGGTAAAATTAATAATGATGTAGTAAAAAATCATGTTAGTTCTGATACTGAATTAATTTTGTTTTGTAATGATGATATTAAACTATTAAACGATGTTCTTAGCAGATGTGTTGAGATTTATTTGGCAAATAAAGATAATGTTGGTACGATAGGCATAAGATTACATTACGGTGATGGTAGTATACAACATAATGGAATGATTGCATTTATCGATGCTTATAATAGACCAATTTTTAGTCATAGAGAATTAAAAAAATCTGATAACTATTTTAATGGTATTAATTATAATTCAATAGGTAATACAGGTGGATTTATGCTAATTAGCAGGGATTTATTTACTGGTTTGGGTTATTTTAATGAAAACTATTTAGAATGTTTAGAGGATGTTGAACTAAATTTAAAATGTAAACTATTAGGTTTAAATAATATAACAGTTAGTGATGCTGTTGCATATCATTATGAATCAATTAGTCGAAATAAAATTGCTGGTGGTAATAGTCGATTTGAAATTGATTATCATAGGTTAATATCGTTTACTAATAACCACAATATTGTTATAAATAACAACAATATTAAATTTTTAAAATTAGAAACATTAGAGGAATTAAATGGCAGTGTTTTAAAAACGAAAAATAATGTCTTAGTAAATATTATCACCAGAACACATAATAGACCAAAATATTTTAAGGTTTGTAAAGAGTCCATTGAATTTCAAACATATAAAAATATAAACCATGTTGTGGGTAGCGATGTTGATTGTGATTATTGCGACTACATTAAATTAGAATTACAAGAAGTACAACCAAAACCTGATTATCTTGCTAGTTATCCCGCACCTTGGAATTTACACTTAAATACATTAAATACTTATGTTAAAGATGGCTGGATAATGTATTTAGATGATGATGATAAATTTGTTAATTCTGATGCACTAGAAACAATTGTTAATAACATTGAAAATGAAGACCAAATAATTTTATGGAGAGTTGATATTAATGGAATGATAGTTCCTAATACTCAAGGATTTGGTAAAATAGAACCGGGTAATATTTCAGGTATTGGTTTCATGTTTCATAGCAAACACTTACCAGTGGATTGGGGTTCTTGGAATTTTGGTGATTATCGAGTTATAACACAATTAGTAAATAAAAAATTACAGCAAAAATGGATTAATTTCGTATTAACACAAACACAAGGTAGTCCAAATTTTGGACAAAAACCTGCAGAAATATGAAAATAGTACAATTTAGATATTTAAACACTAATGATGAGTGCAATTTAAAATATAAATGGTGGTCAAGAGTTTATGAGTATCCAACAATTCTTAAATTTATTGATTCAGTAAAATTTGATGGAATAAAAATACATAATACTGCCTGTGGTTATGGTCAGGATTTGGGATGGTTTATGAAGGATTTTATTCTTGATTTAAATAAAGCGTATGATAATGTAGTACATTCTGATAGACTACCAACATCTGAATGGAATATTGAAAAATTTGATTTAATTACTGATGTACATGATAGACAATATGATGTTGTGCTTAATATAAGTGTAATTGAACATCTACCAGCATATCAACAAATGGATGCACTATATAGTTTGTGGTCAATAGTTAAAACTGGTGGTTATTTGGTGTTAACATTTGATTTACCTGCAGTAAATCTCGATGTTATTGAAAAATGGTGTGGTGGTAAATGCGAGATAAAACCAAATAATGCATTAAATGGATTAAATTCAAAATATTCTCAAGAACGATATGGCACATATAATATTATTTATTTAATTATACAAAAAGATGGAAACTAAGCTAGTTGATATATATATGGCTTCTCTTTGGAGACAAGGACATGTAGTAAAAACAGTAAAATCATTACTATTAAATCCAGAAGTAGGTAGTATTACAATTGCATGTAATAACTATACTGATGAACAATGGAAATTTGTGTGTGAAGAACTAAATGATTCTAAAATCACGTTACATCGAACAAATAATGAAAAGGGTAGTAATGAAAAACTTAGATTTATTGGTACAGGAAGCAACTACTACATATGTTTAGCTGATGATGACTTAATATATCCACCAGATTATCTAAATAAATTGATTCAGGGTTGTGAAAAATATAACGCAATGGTTTCACTACATGGTAGAATAATACCAAAAGGTATTATTAATAGTTATTATGGTCAACCATTGGCTGTATTTAGGTCATTAGGTACTGTTGAACAAGATGTTGAAGTTGATATTGTTGGAACTGGAGTATCGTTATTTAAAAGAAATTTTTATGATGACCTTAATATATGGTATGAATTCTGTGGAACTACGTCAATGGATGATATTTATGTAAACTATTTTGCAAAGAAAAAGGGTATACGCAGAATTGTTTTAGCACATTATGAAGGATATTTAAAACATAAAGAACAACTTCCAGAAGATGATTATGTCTTTGATAGATATAGATTTGATGATAAAGAACAAACAGATTTTATAAATAAATTTTTTAATACGATATGAAAAGACAAAAACCAAATATAAAAAAAAGGATTGAAAAAAAAATATTGTTAAGTATCGAAAAGAAAAATATTTCGAAAAAAAATGAAACTAAAATGAGTATAACGGAAAGAGATAAATTAAGATTACCAAATTATAATCATAAAACCATTGATGTTCAATCATTATCAAAAGAAGAGCGAAATCAATTGAGAAGTAATATTGTTAGTAATGATGAATTTTTTTTAAAAAATGAAATAAAAAATAAAACAATTTATTATAATTTTATTAATGATGTTGACACATCAAAATTAAAAATATTGTTCATAATATCCAATTATGAAAGAGAAGAAATGCTCAATCAATTATTAAATGAAATTCGAAATATTGGCGCAGATTATATAATTTTTGATGATGTATCATCATATAAAATTAATGATAATAATGTAATTATTAATGATTTTCATAGGGGTAAAGAAAATTATTGGAAAACATTTGATGAAATGTTTAAATATTGTAAAGATAAATTTTATGATATTTATGTTTTTACTCCAAACGATTTTTTAAAATATGATATGAATAGAATTATGAAATATGGTGGTAATTTAATTAATGAAGAATATGTTTTTAATATAATCAATGATGGTAGAGAAACGTCTTGGAATAAATTAGAACCACTGATAATTAATGATGAAATTAAATTGTATTTCTTTACTGATTGTGGATTTTTTACTAATTATAAAACATTAAAATCGTTAGAATTTAAAATAAATGAAATTGTTCCCAAAAATAATAAATATGGTTCTATGGTTGGTTGTCAATTAACTAATAGACTTTTATCACTGAAAGTGCCAATATTTACACCAATAAAAAGTATTGCATATCATGGTGACCATCATTCGTTAATGAATTATGAAACAAGAATAGTAAATAAATTAATATCACAATAATTTTAATATGTTATGAATAATATAGTTAATAAAAATTTTAGATTTGAAGATATAGAATATACATTTTTTGGAATTGAAAATGAACATATTTTCAAGCAAATACCTTGGTATGAGAAAGGTTTATTAGAATACATTAATAATTTAAATTTAAATGGTGTATATGTGGATGTTGGTGGAAATATTGGAAATCACAGTTTATATTTTCTAAATCATTGTAAATCTACTAAATTATATGTTTTTGAACCAGAAGAATTGTGTTATAATATTTTAAATAAAAATCTAACAACAAATGGTAAAAAAGAATTTATTATTAATAATTCTGCTGTTTGGGATAAAGAATGTCGTTTAAAAATAATTAAATATGATTCATATAATAATATGGGAATGTCTAAAGTTGTTGAAACCGATGAGGATAAATCCGATATTATAGCAAATTCATTAGATAATATAATCTCGTTTAACGACAACGTTGTTTTAATTAAAATTGATGCTGAAGGAAGCGAACCAAAAGTGCTTCATGGTGCAGAAAAATTAATTAAATTAAATATGCCAGTAATCATATGTGAAGCAGCCACTGAATCAGAATTTAATGAAATAAATAAAATATTAATTCCTTGGGGTTATAAAATTCCTACCCAAAGATTTAATGCAACGCCAACATATGTTTGGCACAAAATTTAATGTTTATGGCACAGGGTGTACATAGAATAACTGAAGAGTTTGAAAATAAGGTTTCAGAATATACTGGAGCAAAATATGTTGTTGCAATTGATAATCAAAGTAATGCATTATTTTTAGCATTAATGTACGAAAAAATTAATGGACAGTTAATTACAATTCCTTCAAGAACATATCCATCAGTACCTTGTGAAATAATACATGCAGGTGGAAAGGTTAATTTTGAACCAGTTAGTGAAAATACAATAAGGGGGGCAAAAGAACATTCAGAGTATGAATTTATATTACCAATACATCCAAATCCAGATGTGCAGAAACATAAACATTTATTAACACATATAAATGTTATAAACCCATTACCTTATGATGAAATGCTTAATTTATTGGTTAAAACGAGATTAGTAATTACAGATAGTGGTGGATTGCAAGAAGAATGTAGTTTTTTTAATAAAAAATGTTTAACTTGTAGAGTTGTAACAGAAAGACCTGAAGCAATTGAACAAAGTACGTTTATGGTATTAGAACCAAAGTTTTTGAAAAAAATGTTTGAAGAACATATTAATAATTTTCAAATAAACTATGAATGTCCTTTTGGAGATGGACATTCTGCTGAAAAAATAATGAAAATATTAAAACAATACGTTCAGTGAAAAAAGTATTAGTTATTGGTGATGGTTGTAAAGATGTTTTTTTGTATGGTAAGTGCGAAAGATTATGTCCAGAAGCACCAGTTCCTGTTTTTAAACCAACAAAAAATAATTTTAATGGTGGAATGGCAGTGAATGTTTACAATAATTTAAGAGCATTAGATGTTGATTGTGATGTTATTACAGATAGTGGTGCTACCAAAACAAGATATGTGGATGAAGCTAGTAATCAAATGTTACTTAGGGTCGATGAAAACGATAAATTAAAGAATGTAACAACATCTAAACTATCATCAATTCAATATGATAAGTATGATGCAATAGTAATTAGTGATTATAATAAGGGATTTCTTACTGAAATGGATATTGTTTATATTCAAAACAATCATCCTTTAGTATTCATGGATACTAAAAAGAAAATAGATAAATGGGCATATGGTATTGAATTTATAAAAATTAATGAAAAAGAATTCAAGGAAAACGTTAATACGTTGGTTCAAGAAATGCCGAATGATATAATAGTAACTTTAGGAAAAATGGGTGCTGTCTTATTTCATAACGATGATGGAATTGTAAAAGAAACACATTTTCCAATTGAAGATGAACATCCAGTTAAAGATTTAAGTGGTGCTGGTGATACTTTTTTAGCAGCACTTGTTGCAAAATTCATAGAAAATAACGATATTTGTGAAGCAATAAATTATGCCAATAAATGCGCTTCATGGGTTGTAACCCAAAAAGGCGTAGTTGTTGTAAATAAAAACAAAATTTAATATGTCATTAACATTGATTTGTAAAAAATGTCAAAAAGAATTTAAAGTATCTGAACATGAAAAAAATAGACTTTTTTGTTCAAAAAAATGCCAACTAAATTTTGTTAGAAAGGTTGGACAAATAAAAAATGTTTCAAATTGTTTAGTTTGTAATAAAGAATTTGAACATTATGGTGAAAGAGTTGTGTGTTCTAAAGAATGTCTTGCTAAATATCAATCAGAACAAAGGCTAAATGAAAATAATCCATCATGGATTGACAATAAAGAAAAAGCAATTTGTAAAAGATGTGGTAAAGAATTTGAATATACTAGAAGAAATTTACATGTCGGTCAAAAAAGAGTGTTTTGTTCATTAAATTGTTCAAGAAATAGTGGTAATAATAAAGAAATTCACGATAATGTTGGCGGTAATCATAAATATGTTTTTGGATTTAATAAAAAATTAAAAAATAAAATTAAAGAAAGGGACAATAATTGTTGTCAATTATGTGGCGAAACAAAAAATTTAAAAATTCATCATATTGATTATAATAAAAATAATATTGAAGAAAATAATTTAATCACATTATGTAAAAAATGTCACAATATTACTAATTTCAATAGAGAATTTTGGTTACAAACATTTATTGGTTTAGGTTCAAATTCTAAAATAATAAAAAAGGGATGGGGATTAGAAATTCATATTGCTAATAATGATAAGTATTGTTTAAAATATTTAATTTTTTTTAAAGGTAAGAAATTTAGTTGGCATAAACATTTATTAAAACAAGAATTGTGGTTTTGTGTTTGGGGAAAATTTGAATGTGTGTTAAACACAGAAAATAACGAATGTTTTGATTATTTTATATTTAAAGCTGGTGATAAAATTGAAATAAAACCAAATGTTGAGCATCAATTAATGGCATTAACTAATTCAATAATTGTAGAAGTTTCAACGACAGATTTTCCAGAAGATTCAATTAGAATAGAAAACGGTGATTAATTATGATAATCTATGTAGATATTGATAATACAATTTGTGAAACAATCGGAAGTGATTATTTAAATTCGAGACCGATTCATAAAAATATTGATAAAATTAATAAGCTATATGATGAAGGTCATGTGATTATTTATTGGACTGCAAGAGGAAAAGTTACTGGAATTAATTGGACTGAATTGACCGCACAACAGTTAAGTGATTGGGGTTGTAAATATCATGATGTTATAATGAATAGCAAACCAGTGTTTGATTTGCTTATTGATGATAAATCTAAAAGAATTGAAGAATTATGAACGTTTGGGTAAATGGTTGTTTTGATTTGATTCATGCAGGACATATTGATTTGCTCTGGTTTGCTAAACTATTTGGCGTTGAAGGTCTTGGTTATCAAGAAGCAATAAAAGTAAATAAACTATTTGTTGGCCTTGATAGCGACGAACGTGTTAAAATGTTAAAAGGTGACAAGCGACCAATTAATGATATTGAAACCAGAGTAAAGGTTATGTCAAATCTTAAAATGGTTGATAGCGTTGTTGTTTTTCATAATGAAGCCGAAATGGAATATTTTATAAAATCATTTGAAATTGATTTTATGGTTATTGGTGACCAATATAAAGAAAAACGTGTTGTTGGTGCAGAATTTACCAGACTTGGTGTCATTTATTATCCAGTAATAAATGGTAAATCAAGTACTAATATTATTGAAAAAATAAAGAACCTATAAAAAATATTTTAATTACTGGTGGTGTTGAATTTATTGATACGTTCTGTTGGTATTGTCAGAGTTAAAGGTTGGAATCCAACCATACATATAATGGATGGTTTAATTTTAACTTATAATTATTATAAGAATCTATGATTGTAGTAACTGGTGGTGCTGGATTTATTGGTAGTAATCTTGTTGCCGAATTAAAAAAACGACATCATTTGGGTGTGATTGTTCTTGATGTCAAGAATGATAGTTTAGATGATATTTATATTTGGCTGACTGAACACGCAAAAGATATTGATGTTATATTTCATTTAGGTGCAATTACAGATACTACATTAACCGATGACGCACTATTCAATGAATATAACTTACAATCATCCATTTTTATTTGGAATCTATGTGTTGAATATCGAATACCATTAATATATGCTAGTTCTGCAGCAACATATGGTGATGGTTTATTTGGATTTGATGATGAAAAAAGTATAATAAGTTTACAACCATTAAATCCATATGGTTGGTCAAAACAAAACTTTGATTTATGGGTTCAAATGGAAGAGAAACATCCACCATATTGGTATGGATTAAAGTTTTTCAATGTATATGGATTCGGTGAGTCTGAAAAAGGTAGGATGGCATCGATGGTATATCATGCATATAATCAAATTAAGTACGGAAACGGTTTAAATTTATTTAAATCGTATAATAGTAATTACGAACATGGTGGTCAACTAAGAGATTTTATCTATGTTGATGATATTGTTAATGTTTGTTTATTCATGTATGATAAATTACCTATATCTGGTATTTATAATGTAGGTACAGGCAAAGCACGTACATTTAATGATTTAGCAAAAGCAGTTTTTAAATCTTTAGGAAAAAAAGAAAATATTACATATATTGACATGCCAAATGATGTGAAGTATCAATATCAATACTTTACTGAAGCAAAGACTAATAAGTTAAGAAAGGCAGGTTATGATTTGAAATTTCACGAATTGGAAAATGGCGTAGAAAAATACATAAATAAACTAAAATATGAAAATTGCTAATGTTATTCATGAAAATGAATTGGTGAATCACACACAAGTAGATTATATTAATTATATTAATAAACCTACCGAATACGATAAATTGAACAAATCGTTTCCAACATTATATGTTGGATGGTCGTTCATGAAATCATGTAATCCAAGCAATTCAATTATTCAAAATGCTGATATTCTTAAAAAGAAAATTATTACAAATGAATTATATTGGGAATTTTCTTTTCAAGAAAGTAAAGCATCGCATGTTAAGGGTGTGGATAATTTTGTTAACTTAGCACCACAGTTTTATTTTCAACCAAAATACGTATACACTAATTTAGACCCTGTATTTTTTCAAATAAAAGATGTTGATGACCTTTTGGATGTATTACCAAAGGAAATTGATGCAATGTATAACTATAAAAATGATATGATATACTTGCTAAGAGAAAATAAAATATGGGGTGTTGATTTAAAAATGTATCAATTTTTTAAGTTTTCAATTTCAGATATTTTTAACAGACTTAACGACAGGGTTGTTAATATTCATGAAGATTTGTCGGGTGATATCTATATCTCTCATTATAAAATATTTCCAAATTTTATTCATTTAAGAAGATATCTTGTTACGATATTGTCGAAATGAATGTTAAATAAAAATATTTTATCAATCCGTTTAGTATTTATATTAAACGGATTTTTTTATGAGAAAAATTATTTGGAATAAAGAAAAGTGTTATACTGAAGCATTAAAATATAGTACAAGAAAAGAATTTAGTGTTAAATCACCAAGAGCATATGAGTTTTTAAGAAAGAATGATTTACTTGACGATGCGTGTATTAATATGAGCAAACCTTATAGTAGTAAATTTAAATGGACTAAAGAAAAGTGTCAAAGCTTAGCGTTTAAATATAATACAAGGAAAGAGTTTCAAAAGGAAAATAAGAATGCTTATTATTCGGCAATGTATAATGGATGGCTTGATGATATTTGTAAACATATGATATATAAAAAATTGCCAAATGGTTATTGGCATATTTATGAAAATTGTAGAAAAGAAGCTCTAAAATATAAAACTAAAACAGAATTTATAAAGAATTCGCAACATGTATACAATATTTCATTAAAAAGAGGATGGCTTAATGAAATATGCAAACACATGCAACCAATTGGCGATAGATATAATAAGTGTATATATTCATATGAATTTTCAGATAATCATGTATATGTTGGACTAACACGTAATATTGATGTTCGACAAAAAAGTAGAGATAAAGATTTTAATGATGCAGTTACTAAGCATATAAGAGAGACAAATTTAACTCCAATAAGAAAACAATTAACAGAATATATACCAGTTGAGAATGCAATTGTATTAGAAGGTGAGTACTTAAGTAAGTATGTTAATGATGGTTGGATTGCATTAAATAGAGCCAAAACTGGCGGTATTGGAAGTCAGAGTAATAGAAAATATAAAACAATTAAAAATTAAAGAATTTTATAGTATTTATATGTAATAAATATTATTGCTAAATACAAACAATTATGAAAACTAATAAAGAAAAAGCAATTGATGATTTTTTAATGAATGTTGACGAAGCTGATAGTAATGAAATTGAAGCTCGACCAAAATTGGATGATAATAAAAAATTTATTAAATCAGACAATTCAATTATTGAAAGAGTTGATAAAATTATTATTGCAGAAAACGGAAAACAATTATTAAGAGAGTGGTATTAATAACATTCATTTGTGATGAAAAAAGAAAATATAAATAATCTTTCAGAAGAAATACGAAAGATTAAATTTCGTGTTGATTATAAAATCAACGAAACACCCAAATATCGTCCATTGATTGATACGAATGAGGAATTTGATGAAATTCCACAGTTAACTGGTGAAGCAGGCAAACAAGAAGATGCACCAGCACCTGCTGGAACACCTGCAAAAACACCAGTTCCTGCATTTGATAAAACAGGTGGTGAAGCACCAGCACCTGAAGGTGGGGAAATGCCAACTGATTTAATTGACAGTCCTAAAGCAGCAGACCCAATGGGTGCAGCACCAGAAACTGGTGTAAATGATATTCAAAATGAAATCATAAAACATAACATCGAAGCAATGAAAAGCATTCATGACCAATTAGAGGGTTTGAATTCTATGGTTCAAGAAATTAATACAAAAATTGAAGAACTTAATGCCAATGTTGAAGAAGTTCGTGAACCAACAAATACAGAAAAACTCATGAATAAAACCAGTGTTTCATATCCATACTATTTTAATTTAAATGATTTTTGGCAAGGGAATTGGTTTAACCAAAAACGTGAAAAAGAGTTAGATAAAGGAATTAAAGAATTACCCGATGGTACTTTTGTTGCAGATTTTGATGATTTACCACATAAATCAAACATTGATATACAAAATAGTTTTAATGAAACAATATAATATGATAGATGATAATAAAAAAAGATTATTTGAAATATTCCAAAAAGTTAATAAAATTAATTTGAAAGAATCGTATGGTGAATTCTTAACAAATTTCGAAGAACCAACAATCAACATTAATCCACATGATATTATTCAAGTTAGTAAATTATATACACATTTAATGTCTGACGGTATTAAAAATATATATAATTATTTGAAACCACATTGGATGGTAGATGTATTAGAAATTAATGGTTATGTGGCTGAAGACCCACAATTATATAGGTGTTTTTTTACTGAAAAGGGAAAAGAAAAATTTCCAACACCACAAGATTTACAATTTTGGTTGGTAAATCAATGGTACGGGTATAGATAAAGAAGGTGTTGTAGTATCACCATATAAAGTGAAAACTGATAATAGAGGAATTTCAATTGTTAATTGAAAAAATGAAGTTTCTGTTAGACTTGATGATGGTTCTTTAATTACAATGTTTAAAAATAGATTAAATAGAATATAATGAAAGTATTTCATTCATATGGTACAAAAGAAAGACTCTTCGAAATGATGAAGAAAGTCAATAATCTCAATGAATCACTTCTTCCTAAAGAGAAGAAAATTGAGGTTATTGAAGATTTTGTTAAATATGCTGGTGATTATTTAAAATTAGGTGATAATTTACCAAAAATTACGCTATCTGAAGATGAAAAAGAAGCAGAAACAATGCATTCATTTGGTAAGTATACGCCAGAAATTAAAGACATTCGAGTTGTAGTAGTTAATAGAAATTTAGCAGATATTTTAAGAACATTAGCACATGAACTAGTACATCAAAAACAATTTTTAGATGGTAAATTAACTAAAAGTTCAAACGATACTGGAAGTCCTGATGAGAATGAAGCAAATGTTTTAGCGGGAATTTTACTAAGAAACTACGGAAAAGATAATCCAATAATTTTTGAATAAAAAACGAAAACATGAAAGTATATAATTCAATAGGTAGTAAAGAAAGATTCGATGAAATGTTTCAGAGAGTCAATAAAATAAAATTGAATGAAGACATTTTGAGGGAAAATGTTATTGAAAACGCATTCAATAAATTAAAGAACAATCAACTAACAATTAAACAAACCAATAGTCAGGTCAATGGAAATCAAAATACAATTGAAATTGTTACAACTGATAAGGAAGGTAGCGAAATTACATTCAGATTCAGATTAACAGGAACTGAGGGTGACCAAGAAGGTGTGTTTAGTGTTGAAAGTGCCGAATTAATTGGTTTTAAATATAAATCACGTGCATATCAAATGGAATTTCCTGAAGGAATTCCAGCATTAACCAATTTTAATAGAAAATATGCAAATGAAATTGCTGATGTTATTGGTGATTTCGTTGATTTTAGTGAAGAAAGTGCTATTGAAGATAGTCTTTATGAAGATGCTGTTAAGTTGATTGATAAAATTCCATATAAAAAGGGTACTGAAGATATGCAAACGAATAAAGCATATGCTGATGAAAAACCAACAAATCCTGAATTAAGGGTGAAAGCACCTGAACTTGAAAAAGTTGTGAAGGAAACATTTGAAGATGATGATGATTATGTTATTGTTGATGATGATGAATATACTACAGAGGTAGAACCTGAAGACCCTCATGCACTTCCACCCGATTATAGCGGAATTGAAAATTATTCAAGGGCAGATAAATATTTACCTGAAGCAGAATCTGGTATTGATATGGGTAAAGCAATTATGGGATATTATAATCAATTAACTCCAGAAAAAAAAGAAGAATTGATTAGGTTGGCTGATGAATTACTTGAAGCGAATATTGGTGTGAAAAAATATCAAATGCCTAAAGAGGTTTACTTCAAAATGGTTCGTGAATTAGCAATAAAATTATTTCAAGGTAAAATGACTGGTTTAAATGAAACTGAATATCCTGAAGAGATGGAAATTGGTAAAGAATTTGAAGTAAAAAGTAAATATCCAAAAGAACAAAAGAAAAAGCATAAGATTAAAAAAACAACAATTTCTGAAGAAGAAAATCTTACTGATGATGGTATGTCATTAGAATCACAAGGCGATGAAATTGCTCAACTTGCACAAGATAAAGAAGAAACTGGTGAAATTTTACATGGTGGAAAGGGTGATGGTAAGTCACCATTAGAATTCAAACCAGACCAAATATTGTTAGGTCTTAAAGTAGAAAAAGAACATACTGATGACCCAATGACTGCAATTGAAATTGTTCTTGACCATTTAAGTGAAGACCCAGAATATTATACACGTAAGGATGACCCTGAAGCAAGTGCACAATTTGGTGCATCGAATGATGCTGTAAGTAATGCTGAAGAAAAACCAAAACATCCATTAGCAGATATTTTAGACGATGATGGTACTGCTGAAGATTTATCAAAAACAAATACTGGAAGAAAAGGTATTAATAGAGCAATTGATAATGATGAAGAAATGACTGATGTTTTACTTGGTTATAAACCAAAAAATGTTGGTGATGTTAGTGAAGATATTATTGGTGCAAATGGTGCTGTTTCTGCTGTTGGTGGTGGTGAAACAAATGACGATGATTATCAGAAATATCAAGAATATGAAAAAAAGAATTTTAATTCATTAACTGATACGGAAAGGGATGAATATTTTAAATTGTGGAATAAGTATAAAAGAAAATAAAACCAATACAAATAATTTGATAAAATAAAAGACTACAAATAGTAGTCTTTTTTGTTTGTGAGGTATTTATAATAAAAAGCAAATGTCAATATATAGGTCATATTTTTTAAAGAATAATACGTTAATTAGTAATAATGTAACCAACAATTCACAGAATCCTGTGACTGAGGTTTCGTATGGCACTGTCGATAAAAGAGTTAGTCGATTTATATTTGATGTTGATTTAACTAACTTACAGAGTAGAATGTTGAATGGATTTATTAATCCTAATAGAATTCTTAGACACGTATTACATATGACTAATACAATTAGTTATGCGCAACAATATTTAGGAAAAACATCATATTCATCATCAATTGAAAGGGCAAGTAGTTTTGATTTAAATGTTTTTAATTTAAAACAAGATTGGGATGAAGGTAGTGGGTATGATTTCATATACGATACTGCATTAATACCTAATGCAATATCTCAAGCATCTAACTGGTATTCTGCAAGAACAACAACATTATGGACAAATGCTGGTGCTTATATTTCTGGAACATCAGAAATAATTGGAACTCAGAGATTTGAAAAAGGCAGTGAAAATCTTGAAATTGATATTACTGATTATGTTAATCAAAGATTATTCGGTACTGGTTATACAGGTACTTCAGCATATACTGGAACATCATATGGTTTAGGTATTAAATTTTCTGATGGTTATGAAATACTTGACTCGTATTATACACAAGCAGTTGCATTTCATGCAAAAAATACCAATACTTGGTATGAACCATATATTGAAACAATAGTTGATGATACTATTATTGATGACCGCAATTATTTTTATTTGGATAAAGATAATGATTTATATCTTTATGTAAATATTGGTGGTTTTCCACAAAATATTACTGTGAATAGTGTTAATATTTACGATTACGAGGATAATTTGGTTACAACCATCACAGGAAGTTCAATTATAAATGTTAGTAAAGGAATATATAAAGTAACACTTAATATTGATTCTGAAACATATCCTGATGCTGTTTTATTTAGAGATGAGTGGAGTTTGACCATTAATGGTTGGGATAGTGTATATTCAGGGGAATTTTATTTAATATCACAAAATAAATATTATATATTCGATAATTCAAATACTATTAATTTTGATAATTACTATTTTTATTTCTGGGGTATTAGTGAAAAGGAAAATATTAGAGCAGGTAGTATTAGAAAAATTAAATTAACTATTAAAGAATTATATCCAAATCAAAATAATTTTTTACCTTTGAATATTGAATATAGATTATTTACAACAGTAGGTAATAAATATGAAATAGATGTAATACCATTTACAAGTGTTAATAGAACAAATACTGGTTATGAGTTTAATCTTGATACATCGTGGTTAATACCGCAAGATTATTATTTACAAATCAGAATGAAAAATGGAAATTATTATGAAAATAAACAGACATTATCGTTTACAATCGTGTCGGATAATTTTATTTCTGTTTAAAATAATAAAATCTATTTATTTTTGAAATTTCTTGTATTTATAGAAAATGTAGAATATATTTGTACTGCAATTTTTATTAATTGAAAAATAATTTAACTGTAAATTTTTAATTGTAATGGAAAACAAAAATGAAATGGCAAATGCCCAAGGTGGTAATTTGTCAGAGTTGAAAAAAATGTTCTCTGACTATCAGAAGAAACAAACTCAAACAAACAAAACACGTAGAACACGTGAAGACCTTCTCGCAAAGTATTTCGTTCCGAGAAAAACCAAAGAAATCTTTAGAATCCTTCCACCAAAACAAGGTAAGAAGCATATTGAAGAAGCATTTTTCCATGTTGTTACTACTAATGCTGCTGGTGGAAAGAAAAAGCATGGCACAGTAATTTATTGTCCTGCTCACAATGACCCAAAAGTTCCTAAATTGGATGCTAATGGACAAATTATTAAGGATAGTAATGGAAGTCCAATACTAGTTCCTGCTCCATGTCCTCTTTGTGCTAAATATAAGAAACTTCTTGCAAAACAAGACCCTTCATTAAAGGGAATCAAGAAGGAGAATATGAACGAAGCACAAAAATTAATCAAAGCCAAGAATGACGAAATTTACAAGGAAGCCATTAAATGGGAAGCCAAAAAGTTTTATATTGTTCGTGGTATTGATAAAGGTGCTGAAAAAGACGGAGTAAAATTTTGGAGATTTAAGCATAACTACAAAAATCAAGGTACTCTTGACAAGTTACTTCCTATTCTTGAAGAATACATGTCAACTAATCAGGCAGATTTCTCTGACCCCGTAAATGGTACTGATTTAAGCATTATTATGACCGACAGTGAATTTAATGGTCATGTTTATAAAGCAATCTCTGCTATCACTTTCCGTGGTAAATCTCCATTAAGTGCTGACCCAATCGTTGCAAGACAATGGCTTGATGATGATATTGGTTGGAGAGATGTTTTTACGCCCAAAAAAGCACCAAACATTACACCATATGAGTTTCTTGAAATGGTTGCAAATGGTACTAATCCTTATTGGGAAGATACTGATGCGAACAACAAGCATTGGGTATTCCCGGGTCGTCCTGACCTTGAAGAAGCAGCAAATACACGTAAGGCAAACCTTGACGCTGATGATGATGACAATTTCGAATATGCATCTGATTTGGATGAAGAAGATTACCCACGTGTTACCATTAGTAATATTACTGAATCAAAAGTAGGTCAATTTACTGATGATGCCACAAATATGGGTGAAGAAGTAATTTCTGAAAATGTATCAAACGAAACTGAACAAACTAATACTGAAAGTAGTGGTGGTTCGGACTATGATGATTTACCTTTCTAAAAATCATTGTGTTAATTAAAGGGGGGGGTAACAGTCCCCCCCCATTTAACCCATACTAAAAATTAAATCAAATATGGCAAAAAAAGTAATCGATGAAGTTCCTTCAAACGAAGTACGTAAACCAACACCTAAAAAGAATTTTTCATTAGATAATTTTAAGAAAAAAGCGGGTGTTGAAGATGTTCCAGATAAACCATTGCAATGGATTGAATTTTCAAAGGGTTTCAAGAAAGCAACTGGTCTACCCGGTGTCGCAAAAGGATATGTTAATCTATTTCGTGGACATACAAATACTGGTAAATCAACAGCAATTTGTGAAGTTCTTGTAGCAGCACAAAAAATGGGTATTCTTCCTATTCTAATTGATACTGAAAACAATATGGGTAGAGGAAACTACAGATTGACTGAACTTGGTTTCGATTTTGATAATTACATTAGAATTGATAATGATTATCTTCTTAACGAGTTTGGTAAAAAGCAGAACAAGGATAGAAATGAAGCAGCAATTGAAGATTTAGCAAAATGTTTTTACTATTTTCTTGATATGCAAGCAGCAGGTGAATTACCATATGATTTACTATTTGCAATAGATTCAATTGGTACATTAAACTGTATTAAAACCATCGATGCTGCTGAAAAAGATGATACTCAGAACAATATGTGGAATGCAGGTGCTTATGAAAAAGCATTCATGTACTTGCTAAACAATACAATCCCAAGTTCAAGAAAGCAAAATAAACCGTATACCAATACGGTTGCTGCAGTTCAAAAAATTTGGATTGATAACATGAATAAGGGTATTGTTAAGCATAAAGGTGGTGAAACTTGGTATCTTGGTGCAAGACTTATCTATCATTTTGGTGGTATTGTTAGTCACTCAACCAAAGCAGCAGTAGCAACCAGTAAAAAACGTGACGTAAGTTATGGTATTGAAACTAAAATTGCTGTAGCAAAGAACCACATTGATGGACCGCTTGGCGGTATATCAATGGAAGGTCGTATAATTTCAACACCGCTTGGATTTGTACATCCTGATGATGAAGATGAGTTCAAGAAAGAACACATTCTTTATTTCCGTAATTTATTTGAAGATGATAGCATTAATGCTGATGAAGTTACCCTTGCAACAAAAGCAATTGACGCAAATGGTAAAATTTCATTTGCTGATGGTGTAATCGAAAGAGCAGAAACTGACCAAGAATAATGAAAACCAGAACTTTATTAGTGGATTCTTCTTATCTTTTGAAACGTTCATTTCATGGCGCAAAGGATACACACACCATTAAATTTGGTCATATTGGTGGATTGTATTCTTTCTTAACAACCATTCGTAAGTTAATTAAAGACCATATGATAAATAAAGTCATATTGGTATGGGACGGTGAAGGTGGTGGTATTTACAGACATAGAATTGACAAGGAATATAAAGCAAATCGTAAAACAAAAGAATGGTATCGAAAGATTGAAATGACTGCTGCAGAAATTCGCAGAGAAAAAGAAAAAGAAGAATCCCTACTAAAGCAAAGAAAAAGAGTTCAAGCGTATGCTGAAGAACTCTTTTTAAGGCAAATTGAAGTGGATGATATAGAAGCAGATGATATTATTGCTGCATATTGTCTACAAAAAAATAATAAAGAAGAGATTTTTTTATATTCAAATGATAGGGATTTTGCACAATTATTAGACCTTAATATAACCATAATTTTCCCAAATATTAATCAACCAGTAACTAAATCAAATTATATAATGCATTTTAATCATCATTATTCAAATGCATTGGTGATGAAAATAATTTGTGGTGATGATGCCGATAATGTTCAAGGAATTAGCGGTATGGGTGAGGATACACTATTAAAATATTTTCCTGAATTAAAATATAAACATCTTTCTGTTCGTGAAATCTGTGTTAAAGCAGATGAAATAAATAAAGAAAGAATTTTAAATAAAAAGAAACCACTTAAAGTATTAGAAAATTTATTAAACAATGTAGATAGGTTAAAAACTAATTTTAGACTAGTTAATTTAAGAGAACCGATGCTAAATGAACAGGCGGAAGATGAATTAAAACAACTAGAAATGCCATTATCTCCAGAAAATAGGGGAAGTAAAAATTTGTTTAAAATGATGCAAGAAGATGAATTTTTACAAATATATGGCAGTACATTTCCAAATTATGTTGAACCATTCTATACTGTCATAATGAATGAAAAACAATTACTTACTGAATATATGAAAAATAATAAGGGTAATTTATAAAAATTTCTTTTACTTTTGATAGATTCTTATTATATTTGTCGTAGTTAATAACAATTTAAATAAAAAATCTATGAGCGAAAAAGAAAATAACAACGTGTTTAGATTTTCCTTATATCAAGGAGATGTTTTGCTTTGTGAAAAAATATTTGATGCTGACCAGTTCAATCCTTTCACAAGGTATTCTATTGATATTAGAGATATATTACCACGTGCAATAACAAAATTACAGAAAACACTTTCTAAACGAAGTTATGATGCAGTTGTTGAAGTTGGGAGAAGAGATTTAAGTGTAGTTGGTGGCGAAAATCATGTATATGATTTGTTTGGTTATCACCAAAGTATGATTAATTCATATCCACAACATTATAGAAACGAAATGCGATATAATCCGCAACCAGTGGTTCAACAAATTGAAGAAAAAGTAATTCGTGGTGTTGAGTGTAAAATCGGATTATATATCAACGAAAATCCAATCGTAGAAAGATTGTTTTATGTTGATGGTTTTAATTCAGTTGCAAGATGGTCAGTTGATTTAACTGATGCAGTTGTTGAAATCGCAGACTCTATTTTTGAAAAAATCAAAAAGAATGATATTAAAAATATGTGGGATGATTATGATTTGATTAATTACAAAGGATTATCAATCAATCAGATTCGAGAACTTTCTTCATCTAAAAGAGAAGAAATGTTGAGGAAACTCATACGTAATTAATTCAATTAGTAATTATTAAAGTTATTGCGGATTATAATATCTGCAATAACTTTTCATACTCATATTTTTCGAAATGGCAGAATTAACAGAAAACACATTTTCAGCATATCTTGGTGTTGATTTTCAGCAAAAATTAATGTGGCAGTTACTGGTTGAACCAGAATTTGCTGAAAAAATTATACCTGATTTAGCAATTGAGTATTTTGACGACCCTAATTTAAGACGACTTTTTGTTATTATTTTGGAATTTTATAAAGAATATCAAAAAGTACCAAATCTTCAAAATAAAAGTATACAACAAGCAATCAATAAGTATAAAACACCCAATAATATTATTGAGGAAGAATCTTTATTTTCAGTAATTAAGCGTATTGAACTTTGGAATGAAAGAATAATCAATAAGCAAATGCTTTATGATGGTGATGTTGTTCAAAAAGCAGCACATCAATTTGTTAAACAACAAGAATACCGTAAACTTGCTGAAAATATTACAGATAAGGTAAAAAGTGGTGATATTAAAAACAAATATATTATAGCATCAATTGAAGAAAAATTTCAAAAAATTTCACATATTGGTGAAGAAGAAGATGATTGTGAAGAAGTTATTGAAGGTATTGATAAAGCATTAAGAAAGGAATTTAGACAACCGATACCAACGGGAATCGGTGCAATTGATGTATTGACTGGTGGTGGTTTGGGTAAGGGTGAAATTGGTGTAATATTAACACCATCTGGTGTTGGTAAAACTACTGCATTGACTGTCATTGCAAATACTGCGTATGAGGATGAAAAAAATGTAGCACAAATTATATTTGAGGACACTAAAGACCAAATAAAACGTAAGCATTATACTATTTGGGCAAAATCTAAATTAAGTAAACTTAATGATGATGAAGAAGAAATCGAAAGGGTAAAGAAAGTTGTTTACGATAAAGTTAAATCATTGGAAGGTAAAGGTAGACTGATTATAAAAAGATTTAAACAGGAAAATACTACAATGATGGATGTTCGTAATTGGATGCTTGCATACCAAAAGAAGCACGGATTTAAGTTCGATATGCTTGTTCTCGACTATCTTGATTGTCTTGAATCACATAAAAAAGTACCAGATAGAAATGAAGCAGAATTAGCAATTATTAAAGGATTTGAAGCACTTGCAAGTGATTTCGATATTCCCGCATGGACTGCTATTCAATCAAATCGTTCAGGTTTTGGTGCAAAATTTATTGAAGCACAACAATCTGGTGGTAACATTAAAAGAATTCAGAAAGCACACTTCTTTATGAGTGTTGCTAAAACACAAGAACAAAAAGAAGCACAACTTGCTAATATTTCAATATTAAAGGCAAGGTTTGCACAGGACGGTCAAAAATTTGAAGATTGTATATTTAATAACGATACAATGCAAATTATAATTGAAGACCCTAGATATAAGTATTCTAAAATTAATAAGAGTTTAAAACATCATGATGAAAATGATATAAATAAACTTGAAAAACATGTAGAATCTGTTCAAACAAAGATTCACGAAAAAATTTGTGTGCGTGAAAGTGAAATAATGGAAAAGTTGAACAGTGATAATGTTAATGCTACTGTTGGTAATGCTATGTCTGACCCTCAAAAAATTAATGAATTGTTAAGAATGAATCAGTTGAATGAGTTTGAAACTCCAAAAATACATGATGCTGGTTCTGAAATTGAAACAATACATATTAATACAAGTAGAATGGATTTAAGTCAAGAAGAACTTAAAGAAATTGTTGAGTTTGCTAAAGAAGTTGTTAAAGAAAAAAGTGAAGAAATATTCGAACTTGATGAAAGTGAAGAAATAAATGAGGGAGTAAGTGAGGGAATGAATGAAGAAGCAACTAATATAGTTGGCGGTGGTGTAAATGATGGAGTAGGTGATGGTGTAAAAATCGAAGATACATCTTCTTTTGAATGGACTGGTGAAACAATTACTGTAAATAGTAATGAAATTCCTGAAGTAAAAATGGATGAAAACATTAAACTTGAACCTAAAATCGAGCCAAAAATTGAAGAAAATTCCATTTCAAGAATGCCACTACATAAAATATTAGAAGAAAAATCTGACGTGGAATTTAAGTTTGTTGACCCTGATGCACCACAAGGTGATGAAAAAAACATACAAGAAATTCTTGCAAAACTTCGTAAGAATCAGAATGTTATAAAAAATGAGTAAAAATTTTTATAAAAAATTGTAACTTTTTACAAAAACTTTCGTATTTATAGTTCCAGACGTGCAATAAAAATTTTTCACTTTTTTAAATTTTTTTTGAAAAACACTTGCACAATCAAAAAAAGTGTATTATTTTTGCATCGTCTTGGGACAAAGTTCTTTTAAGAATTGAATTTAAAATTGGGGAAGTATGCGAAAGTAAACTACAAAGATTATGGTCGTAATACTCCTTCAGGAGAACTGATTGTGATTTCAGTAAATGGTACAGCAGATTGTCTATGAAACAATTGTCTGCAGGTTCAAGTCCTGCCTTCCCCGCAAAAAAAAGGAAACGGTTTGTTTTTACAGTAAATACAATTAACTCAGTTGGTAGAGTTTTTGCACGTCAAGCAGAATGTCGCTGGTTCAACTCCAGCATTGTCAAATACACCAAAAACAAACAAACTATCCTTTTCTCATTAAAAGTTATTGGATTCTTATAATAATCCGATTACATTGCGGGTTGGAGAAGCGGTATCTCGCTTGGCTCATAACCAAGAGGTCAAGGGTTCAAATCCCTTACCCGCTACAAAATGAAGAACGGTGACGATAATACGAACAAACTTCTTCAAAACTTATTAGGCTTGGTCAAGCCTCTTGCGAAAGCAACGTAACCAAGCATTTTTTGAATGTTCTTTAGAATGTTGATATACGGGGAGATAGCAAAATGAAAAACAAAAAAATACTATCTCAATGCTTCCTTAAATGGAAGAACTTATGGTGTTTTCAGTAAAGGTAATGCAATTGTGTTGGAAACAATCAAATGAAGGTTCGATTCCTTCTCTCCCCGCAAATGGGAAAACGTAAAGTATTTACAGTAATACGATGGTTCGAATCCATCATTGTTCGCCAAAATTGAACGATTAGCCAAGTGGGTAAGGCACAAGTCTCTTAAACTTGCAAAACAAAAGAAAATACTTTAAAATTGTTCCCAACCTTTTAAAAGCGGATTCTTAAATAAACCCGCTTGAAGTTTTTGGCTGTTGATACCAGTGTTTTTCGCAAAAACGGGGCGTATCACCTAACATTTGAAGTTGTATTTTAGAATACAATTGGTCATGAATGGTTTTTTAAGCAGCAGTGCCGAGTTTTTCAAAAACATTAAATTAGTGGAAGAACTGGATGTGTTTACAGTAGTTGAAACATGCAATCTCCCCCCAAGTGAGAGGGGGAGACAACTTACCAACAATACAACCGAACTTCTTCTTAAACCGAAGAGGAGTTATTCCACAAATAAAATAGGCGGGAACAAATGTAGAAATACATTTAACTCGCCTATTTTTTTTTGTTTTTTTTGTAACATAATTAATTTTTGTTCGTATAATTTGTTTGTAAATAAAATTTTTGTATATTTGACCAATTAACTTAAACTAATATGTTATGAACGAATTAGTTAAAATCAATGTAAGTGCTAAAACAGGCAATCCAGTTGTAAATGCAAGAGATTTACACGTATTTCTCGAAGTAAAACAAGACTTTTCAAATTGGTTGAAAGGTAGAATAAAAAAATATGGATTTGTTGAAAATGTGGACTATGCTCGAATTTTTTATGATATCGAGGGTAGAAAAATTCAATTCGCTAAAAATAGCGAATCTGATTCACAAGCACTTAAAAGAGTGTATCGTATTGAATATGCGTTAACTCTCGATTGCGCAAAAGAACTTTCAATGGTTCAAAACAACGAAAAAGGAAGACAAGCACGCCAGTACTTTATTGATGTTGAGAAAAGGTATAAAGAGTTAAAACAACAGGTAAAACCTGCAATTACTCTATATACAATGAGTGAAGTTGCAAAAAAATTGAATTTGAGTGATTTTTATGGTAAAATTGGAAGGAACTCATTATTCAATATTTTACAATATCATAAAATTGTTGATGAAAAGAGTAGACCATTTCCAAAATATGTTAAGTCGGGTTATTTTATAAATAATCCTGTGAGAGTGACAGAAGAAGGTTTAAAATGGTTAAATCAGAAGTTTTGTGTTGAAACTGCTGATGATACCAAAGAATTGAGAAATAAGGTTGAAACTTTACAGAGAAATCAAGAGTTGATGCTTGAAGGAATGGCTTCGGTTGTTGAAACACTGCTTTTTAATAAGGGTGGTCATCGTACCGAAGAACAAAACAGACAGTCAATTTCTCATTTACAGAAATTTTTGGAAACAGTAAATACTTCGCCAAAAGCGTTGAAATAATTATAAATAAATAATGATTATACTATGGAAAAATTGGTATTAACACAAAAGATGCTTGGTACAATCAAGCAAAACTTGATTGATGGTCTTACTATCGCATCAGGTAGCAAAAGCAGTGCTACTTACTACCACAGCAAAGATGACCAAATGAAAGCAATTCAGGCTCAAATTAAGGGCATGTATAAACTTTCAAAAGAACTCCCATTGATTATTGCGTCTCAAAAGGGTGCTACTGGTCGATTTGTGTCTGAGGTACTTTTAAATGAATTTAAAAATACCTTAAGGGGTGGAGCATGTAATATTGTTAATCCAATTGACTGGTATGATAATGGATTAAGTGATAAAGCAGTTCTTACTGCATTGAATAACCTTTATGTTGATAATGGTTTACCATACGTATTGCGTCTTTTTGTTGATATGAAGAACGCAAAAGTAAATAACGAAAGGTCAAGAAAAATTATTCTTGGTTTCATTTGGGGTCAAGGCAATCTTGAATTCTATGCAATGAAGTACCGTAACAAGATTGCTAATATTTTGAAGCATGTTTATGGTCAGAAAAAAACTTCAATTTTACTTTCAATTGCACAAAAACAAATCGGCACTAATGGTTTGTTTGATAGCGATAAAGAATTTGCAATTGCATATGAAAGCATATTGAAATATTTCATCGGTGATTCAAATAAGGCATTCAAATTATTACTTTTCTTATTTAAGAAAACTGATAATGTGACTTATGATGCTCAGACATTTCCTCTTTTAAGTGAATATCAGAAGGCAAAAATTGATATCACTGGTATCAAGAATGTGCCTGAAGAAGTATTGCTTGGTTTGATTTCAAATGTTAAGCATCCACAATATCACAGTATGTGGGCAACCGATATTCAGAGAGAAGCAACAAAGGCTTTAATCAGGAAGAATGTTGAGGTAACTTCAGTAAATCAACAGGTGCGTCAGACCAAATCAACTGCAAAGTTGGGTGTTGAAAAAACTGTTGATGTTGAAAAGGTAACTGATTTCCTTGCACTTTACAAGACTGGCTATGAAACAACTTTTACTGCTGAATTGAGAAGTGCAATTGAAAAACTTGCTGAAAAGAAGAAAATTCAGGGATTCTTCTACCCAAATATTGGTATTGTTGTTGATGACAGCATTTCGATGACTGGTAATAAGAATGAGTCTAAGAATACCCCAAGAGCAATTGCTGATTTTACTGCAAGAGTTCTTAGCAAGTCAGCACAAAATGCTGTTGTTATTAAAACAACTGATGTTATAACTGATTTGGCAACTTCGTTCATCGAATTATTAAAAAGAGAAGATGCTGTAAGACCATATGATGCAATTTTCATCTTAACTGATGGTTACGAAAACGCATATGATGGTTTAACCAACGAAGTTATTACCATTTGGAAATCAGAAACAGGAAGGGAACTTCCAATTTTCCAGATTTCACCAATCACCAGTGCTGAAATGGGTGCTAATGTAAGGAAGTTGGGAAGTGGTGTTACCACAATAGCAATTAATAATCCAACAGCATTACAACCACAAATCAATGCAAGGTTGCTTGAAATCGACACAAAAAGGTGGCTCGAAAATCAGGTATTGGCTCTTGAGTCTGCACCTGTTAAGAGAACCGCAAAAATTAGTATTAACGCTTAATAACTTGAATCATGAATACAAGAGATTTTACAGAATTACTTAAAGGTTGCCGTCCAATCAAGGACAAAGATGGTAACATTATTGTTCAGTCAATTATGAACATGCAAGTAGTTTGCTTAACTACTGATGCTGAATATTCTTTAGATAGTCGTTTTGCGAATCCATTAACAGCATTAGTGGCTGGTAACCAATCTTATGGTCAAGTTAGTTTTACTAATAAGGAAAATAAGGAAGTTATTTTACCAACACAAATGGCTGTAATGACTAAGCAAAGTGCACAGAATCACGGTATGATTAAGGCTGGTTATATTGAGCCAAATGCTAATACAACTTACCATGACGCAGGTTGCGTTCAAGGTGGACAAACTGGTTATTTCCGTGGTACTCAGGAATTCCGTATGATTCCTATAACTATGCGTGAAATGTTATTCGATACTATTGGACATTCAGGTGGATATTCAAGGACTTATCCTGCAATTCAGAAATTGGGTCAGGAAACTGGTTCAAATACTGGTAACTATTTGAACGTATACTTTGAAAAGTATGACAAGAAACTCGAACAATTCATTGCTCACTTTGAACGTCCCCAAAACTTGATTGGTATCATTGTTTTAATTGATGGTGAAATTGTTGCAATTGACAAATTTCCTTCATTCACATATGCTGAACAGGTTTGGGATTTGATGATTCGTGACTGCTACGGTAGTTTGGCAATTATCAGTGAATTGAAGCATAAAACTTCAAGCAATGAGTTCTATAAAACATACATGAACATGAAGAAAAGTCATCAGGAAAATGTTGTTGATTTGCTTGAAAAAGCAATGAAAAAGACGAAAGAAAACATTACTTCAAGTGTTCAGGAAAAAATTCAGGAACTTCTTGACCTTACTTTCGATGCAACACTTGATACTGAAGGTCAATCTTCTTCAAGAACTGCTCCAAAGAGTTTTGTTTTGATGGCAGAAGGATATGTTGGTCAGGTTATTACTGAAAATGAGTTCAATCATCTTGTTAGCGTTGTAAAACGTGAAAGATTTGACCCAAATTCATTTAGGGAAGTAAATGAACTTCGTAAGAAGGCACGTAAACAAGATAGATTTAGTTTATAAAAAATAAATTGTTTGTTAAAACCCTGTAAGAAAATTCTTACAGGGTTTTTTTATTTAATGGGGTTTTTAATTACATTTTTTTGTATTTATTATAAATTAAACCGACCCAATGAGGTCGGTTAAGGTAACTTACTGAACGGTCATGAAGTTATAAAAATTAGAGATAATAAATACAAAAATAATATGACATTTTTTGCGAGACCAAACTTAGACGATACCCAATTTAAGCAATTAAGTGGAAGTACTTTAACCTTAGAAGGTCGTACAATAATTAATACATATAGTGGTTTAACACTTACTGGTGATTATGGTCAAATACCTGTGGTTATTACTGGTGAAACTGATGGATATGTAATGACATATAAATCAGGACAAATTGTTTTGGCTGAAACAACAGCATCGGGTGGTTCAACAATATATAATGGTGCTTCACCCACAACATGTGCTACAGGTGGAATTGCGGTAGGCACTCCAATTGCTGGATGTGAAGTAACAAGAATACTAGAAATGATGTTAGTACCTACATTAGCACCAACATGTACTGCACCATATGCAACATTAACCCTATCTCCAAGTACTGTTATATTTGAAGTAGGCCGTCAAGTGGCATTTACTGCAAATGGTGGATATAATCAAGGAACAGTAAGTCCTGTATATTGTGGCGGTCCTTCAACTAGAACAGGATTACCAGTATCATATAACTATACCGATACTTATGGCGTTACATGTACTGTTGCATCATCATCATTAAGCAATTCAACTGCATTGGCATCACATGCAATACTTGAAGGATTGAATTGTGTTAAACTTAATGTTACATATTTAGGTGGTCAATATCCTAGGAAAAGCGATGGTTCAACAGATGGTATGACTTGTTGTCCTGCAGGTACGACATCACCATCAGTACAGGTAAATACAACAGGTGTTTATCCATATTTTTGGGGTAGTAGTGCGAGTGCTCCAGTAATAAATCAAACTTTAATTAATGATGCTTGTACTGCAGGTAATGTATGTGTTGTATCAAGTGATTCGAATATATTGGTATCAAATTATAATGTATCTGGTCAATATATTTGGTTTGCAATTCCTTGTGCAAGCACAACTAAAACAAAATGGCAGGGTGCAAACTCTCCATCAAACTGTGGTACAATTCCGGGTGACTTATTTGCTGCCGAAGTAAAATATACAATTAATTCACCAAGTTCTTGTTGGTTAAGTAGATGTTATAAATTTTATGTTAGTAATTATCCAACAAGTATAAATTATGGTATGACATTTAAAAATAGTTAATCATGGCAATACAATATAATGAAAATATTAAAATCGCTGCTCCAGCACCATTAGATAAACGTTATTTAAGCACAAGAACGTCAAGCGGTGCTCAGTTACCATATTCAGCATGTACTGAAGTAAATACATTAATTATTCCAAGTGAAAGATATACAGGATTAACCGTTAATATTTTAGGTACTGAATACTGGTATAAAGATGGTATTTTAGATGCATGTTTAATTGAAAAAAAATATGATGCAGTTATTCCGCAAAGTGATTTTATTACTGGTGCTACAAATCTTGGATTTTTTAGCGGTAAAACTGGTCTTCAAACATTACCAATAGATAATCTTGTTAATAATGATTATGATGGTAACTATGTTTCATTGTATAATTATTATTATAGAGGAACTGATGGTAAAATACATACTAATGCATCGCCAGTCGATAATATTTATAGAAGAGGATATTATAATTCAGTAAAAAATAAATCATGGGTTTGGAATGAATATTTAGGTAGTTCAAATTTACGTGGTTGGATATTTACTGATGGCAATATCGAAAATCAAATAGGTACATTTCAAATAGGTGCAACATACTATACTGGTTTGGGTATATCACAACCATATACTGCAGCCACATGGACTGCAGGTAGTTCATATAATAATGGTTCAAGTGCAGTTATTAATACCGTAATTGGTAGTGTTTTAACTGGTAGTACTTTTACAATGGGCGGTCCTGTTTATAATTATAGTGAAGATAATCGCATGCATTTCAGGACGTTGAGAACAACAACACCTGATTTTATTCGAGTTTGTTATGATGAATCTTTTGTATATCTTTCTGGTGCGACTTCAGTAATTACTGGCCAAAACGTAGGAACTGGTGCTTGTATATATTCACAAAAAACAGGAAGTACATTACAATTTAGGACATTGGTTGGTAGTGGTGATACTACTGTAGTTCAATCAGGTAATGTGGTTAGAATATTTTCAACCAATAGTGGTAGTAGTGGCTATGCTTTAACTGGTGTAACTAATCTTGGTTCAGGAGTTGCTATATGCGATAATGTATCATTTAGAAATCTTGGATTAAGGTCTATAATGGGTAGCGGGGATACTACGGTTGCATTGAGTGGTAGTACAATAATAGTACGTTCAACTGGTACTGGTATTTTAACTGGTGCAACGAATGGTTTACGTTTATTAGAAGGAAGAACTGTAGTGCTAGGTGGTGATTTGAGTTCTGGAACTACAATTAATGGACTTGGAGTTCATGATTTTTCATTAACAAATATCGATGAATTTCAAGTAACAACAACTGGTGGTTCAACAGTATTTGGTTTAGATAATAATGGATTTTTAGCATCATTTAGCGGTGGTAGTGCTACTTTTGATGATAATGGCGGTATTAAATATGCTGGTGATTATAGTAGTAATTATACCAATCGTTCTTTGGTTGATGCAGGATATGTAACAGGTAAAACATCAAATATTAATAATTTAATTAATTATTATACTGGTACAACTGCACCAAATACATATCTAAAACTTAATCAAAGTACTCCACAACATGTGATTTGTAGTCAACCAATATTTGACCAAGGTATTATTATTGGTGCAACACCATTAGCATCACAAACAAGTGGTCACACTACTGGTAGAATGTATTATGATACTGATTACGAAACTGTTTCTATTGATATTAATGATGTGGTAACACTTCAAGTTGGTCAGGAAACAATGCGTTATACATATAATTCATCAGGTGTTGTTATACCAAATGGTGCAGTTGTTTATGAGACTGGTGTTGGGGGTAGTGGTGTGCAAGTTTCAACAATTGCACTAGCAATTGCAACTGGATATACAAAATCAGCTGTACTCGGTATAACTATTCAAGAAATTGGTGTTAATTCATATGGATTTGTAATGGTACGTGGTCATGTTAATGATATTAATACGTCAACTGGTAGTTTATATTCGGGAATGACAGTAGGTCAAACATTTTATCTTTCAGATACTGTTTTGGGCGGTGTAACAGGAACACCACCATCATCGCCAAGTGTTCAAGTTGCTCTTGGTCGTTTAATTACAAAAGATACTACAACTGGTAAAGTATTTGTTAATATTTTTTCACAATATCGATTGAATGATATTGTTGATGTTAACGTACCATCACCAGCAATTGACCAAGTACTTAAATGGAATGGTTTAGAATGGGTTAATGCTAACGTTGGTACAGCATCTGCAAGTAATGGTGTTAATTTTTATTATTCAACACCTGCGATAAATTCAAGAACACAACCTGTTGGTCTAAGTCAGGATGGTACAATCGGTAGTGGTGTACAAGTTATGTCATTATCTAAAACACCAGTAACTGCTGGTGGAACACTATATATGTGTGCATGTGCAAGTGGTGATACTCGTGCTGCAGTTGCATGGTTATATGACCATCCATTATGTCGTACTCAGATAGATGCAGGTACATGGGAATTTAACTCATGGTTTTGCATTGATAGTTCGGCTGGTGTTTCAACAGTAACTAACAATATTTATCAGGTAGTTCCAATTACAGGAAGTACGGTAACTACTTCAGGTTTTACTGCAAATGCTCGTAGAGCAATTATTAGTTCAAATCAATTTAATGATACATATTTTAGTGCCTCAACAATTAATACAAATGCTTCATGGTTACAAACACCAAGTGGTATTTATCAGATTTGTGCAAAAATTAACAACAATAATGTTTGTATTGTTGTACCAACGGGATATTTAAATGAAACTGAAGTAACTGGTAATACTTGGAATAAACTATTTGGAGCAGTTTCACCTGAAATTGATGGTGTGGCATATACGTTATATGAAACATATTTGGCAGAACCAACTTTTAGTATTTCATGCACAGATAAACTTGGTCGTATTGGTTTTGTAACTTCATCAGCATTGCATTATTTTGGTTTAACCTATAATGGTAATGCGCAAGCATCATATTTTAATACACCATTGGTGACACTACATAATGACCTTTCAGAATTACAAGGTGGAACAGGAAGTGAGAGAGTTCATATAACTTGTGCACAGGCTGTTGTAGTTGCTAATACGAGTGGTGTAAATACTGGTGATGAAACAAAATCAAGTATTGAAAGTAAATTGACTGGTGTTATTACATCACATACACACCCATATTCAGGACTAACTGGAATTCCTTCATTAGTATCTGCATCAACATTTAATGCATATACTGCAATAACAACACCAATTATAAACAAAGCGATTACTGGTGTTACAAGTGTTGGAACTGGTACATCAATTATAAGTGGTACAACCGCACATGATGTTTATTTAAATAAAATCAAGGGTAGTGGTAGTACTATTATTCAAAAAGTAGGTAATGATGTTGTAATTTATTCAACAGGTGGAACTGGAAGCGATTATGTATTTCCAACTGACCTTACTGTCAGTATTGCTGCGGGTAAAACATTTGGTAAATATTGTAATGGTGATATAATTCCTGCAAGTGGTAAAACTGCTGTACAAGTAATACAAATGGCAGTTCTTGAAGCACTTGAACCAACATTAAATCTTGGCTCAACAAGTACGAATGTTGTATTTGGTGAATCAGGAAAAACAGTAAATTTATGTTTTAATTACACAATCAATACATTAGGTGCAACTGTTAGTAGTGCAAAACTCGAATATTGTAGAACAGGTTCACCTTCATGGAGTACATTATCAACAACTACAACAACACCAAGTTCATATTTACATAATATTAATGATAGTAGTAATAGATTCTGTACTAACGCATTAAATTATAGATATTGTGTAGTTGATACTGCTGGTGCTAGTGGTATGACAACATATACTATAACACCACAAGCATATGCAGCTCCTACAATGAGTCCAACATACATGGGCACATTATTATCATACGAAACTCAGCAAATTAGAGAAAAGGGTAATATTCAAACAACAATTGCTGGTGGTGCTTCATCAAATAGAAGTTTAGTATATATTACTGGATATACAATACAAAGATGTGTTGATGGTGGTGCATTTACAAATATTGCAACATGTACTGGAATTTGTACATTAACACCAACAATTACATCATGTCTTGATGGTGCAGCATCTGCAGGTGCTTCAACAATTGGATATAGAATTTCAATTGGTGACCAATATACTAGTAACAATAGTAGCACATATACAATTAATTTCAGATATGCGTCATACTATGGTTATAGTACAAATACTACATTAAGTAGTGCGCAAGTGGTTGGTTTGGGTAATCAGGCATTATGTACATCAAAAGCAAGAACGATGACATTAACAGCACCTTCTGGAAACTATACATATGTTGCATACCCTGAATCATATGGTTGGTTAACAAATGCAATTATGGATGGTGCTGCACCCGTATTAGGAGCATTTTCGTGTTGTTGTGATAATAGTGTTGTCAACTATTATGGTCAAACAGTTGATTATATTATATATAAGAGTAATGCAACTCAAGCATTTACAAATAATAGTGTTGCATTCTCGTAATATTAAAAAATAAAAAAAGAATTTAAAATATTGAAACATGGCAATTAAAAGACCCGATATATACGAACACAATAACCCAAACAATGCTTTTGTTGATAGTAATTTTGTAAGGGGTGGTTTTAGAACCAGTGTTGCTGATTTAAGTGCATTATATGCATTATCTGGAAAAACTGACCAGTTAAAAGCACATTCTACAGTTGTGTACGTTACTGGTACTACTAAATATTATATCTTGAAGGATATTAGTAATGTTGGTAATGCGAATGGTTGGGAAGAATTTGTTACTGGCACTGGTGCTGGTGTAATTACTGGTGCAACCAATGGTTTAACAGTTAGTTCAAAAGACGTTAAATTGGGTGGTAATCTATGTGAAGGAACTACAATTTATACATGTGAATATGGATTGTACTATGCTGCATCACCTGCTTTAAATAGTTATATTCAAACATGTTTGTCGAATACTTATGGATTGAATACGTATCAAGTATTATTCGATGATACTGGTAGTACAAAATCAAACCATTTTTGTATGACATCAACCAGTGGTGAATTGTATTTCGCAAATGATTCAAATAATTGTTCTTCAATATACGGTGATACAAGTAAATTATGTTTAATCAATAAAACTGCTGGTGCGTCAAAAATAGTTATTCTCGATGGAAATGCTTTAAATTATGGTAATAATTATGCTAGTAGTTTTGTTGCACGTAGTCTTCCTGATGTTGCTTGGATAACTGCATGTACAAGTAATGCGTTGAGCAATTATTATACAAAAACGCAAATTAATAATTATACAGGAACTACAGTACCTAATACATATGTAACGAAATTAACATTTAATTTGTTTACTGGTACTACATTACCTGCAAATTATTACACTAAAACTCAAATAAATTATTTTACGGGAACAACACTTCCTGCAAATTATTATACTAAAACTCAAATAAATTATTTTACGGGAACAACGCTTCCTGCAAATTATTATACTAAAACTCAAATAAATTCATATACAGGTAATACCAATAATAGAATTACAGCAATTGAAAGTAAATATATTACTGGTGCAACAAATGGTTTAACAAAAGTAGGTAAGCAAGTAAAATTAGGTGGTGCTTTAACTGGTACTACTATAATAACAACAGGTACAAATTCATTTAAAGTTACTGATAATGGAACTAATACATGCTTTGCATTACAGACTAATTCAATTATGTCGGAAATAAATATTGATGGTGTTAGTAATTATGTAAATATTGATAATACACAAGTTGATATTCATTCACAAAATATTGCTGGTTGTTATAGTAAAACAGCATTAAAAGATGGTTGTTATTTAATTGATTATAGTTGTTGTGCTAAGATAATAGATGCTTCTGCAACACCAAGAGGTTTATTATATGATAATAATTATAGCTCAGGATTTACTGCACGTAGTATTCCTGATGTAGCATATGTAACTGGATTAACAACTACTATTGAATTAGGTAAAGCATGGTGTTGGAATGGTAGTCATATAACTAATTGTGGCAGAAATATAAATAACGAAAATGGTGGCGGTGATTTTTCATGGTATGGTCCAAATAGATTTATTTGGGGTGATGCTGCGTATTTTGCTTCAGGATTTTGTGTAACTTCTAATAATATTTCTATAATGAATGCACATGGTGGCATTGTGATGGATAATGGTAGTGGTGTGCTTAATTATACATCGAATTTGTCTTCATTTTTTACTGCACGTTCATTGGTAGATGCTGCTTATGTAACAGGTATAACAAGTACATCTGGTGTACATTTTGCATGTAATGGTATTACTAAAGTTGGCCAAACAGTAATTCTTGGTGGTGAATTAACTGGTAATACTTGCATTTATTCAGCAAATGTTGCTAATTGTACATACATTAATTTTAATAGAACTAATAGTAGTATTAGTACATATACAAAGGGTGGTGATATCTCATTATGTAGTGTTTCAAATGGTGGTATTGGTGGTAAAATATGCATAACTTCAACTTCTGGAATGACATATGCTGCAGATTATAGTGCAAATTATACCAACCGTACAATTGTTGATAAAGAGTATGTTGATAAAAAAATGAGTATTATCAGTGTTCGTAATACGTATGGTGTTTGTCCATTCTATATTAATAATATTGATAATTTCATTGGCGTAAGTGGTTATACTGTTGGTAGTTGTGCTTGTTTATACTTAATTCCAACACCAGCAACAGGTCAAAAAATAATTATTTCAGATATTCAGGGACAAGCATTAGACTATCCAATATCAATTGATGGTAATGGAAAATGTATTAATGGTAATGATGCTGCAATGATTAATACTGATTATGGCTCTATAACATTTGTATTTAATGGATACTTTTGGAGCGCAGTTGCATTTGTTAACTAATGCAACATAAATCTCATAATAACGAACAATTAACGATGAATTTAAACTATTCATATAAAATAGAGAAATTGCTTAAAATAAAAAAATATTAAAACTATGACTATTAACACTAAAATCCTACTCGATGACAATAAAGTTATTCAATGTAATTGTAGTGTTTTAACATTATCTGGTGATACTCAGATTGCAAGTAATGGTACTTTAAAATATTTAACTGACCAGTCACAAGGTGCTGAATTTACATTACGTTCAGTACCAGATGTTGCGTATGTAACTGGTAAAACAAGTGCTATTATGAGTTGTATATCATCAAATTATTATGATAAAACACAAATAAATTATTTCACTGGAACAACATTACCTACGAATTATTACAATAAGACTCAGATTAATCAATATACTGGTAGTACTGACAATAGAATAAACACCATTGAAACTAAATATATTAGTGGTGAAACTAATGGTTTGACTAAACAGGG
>ENA-UPTA01000573-UPTA01000573.1-activated-sludge-metagenome-genome-assembly--contig:-NODE-573-length-42630-cov-51.714880_pt1 | contig 42630 bp, 35 predicted proteins | sample MGYA00238184_ERZ773361 | MGnify/ENA primary metagenome ERZ773361 (study PRJEB29100, sample SAMN05720205) | activated sludge metagenome | isolation source: anaerobic digester from wastewater... | reverse complement strand
TCCAGAAAGACCTCCACTCCGGGCTTAACTTTTGGTTCTGTTCCTGTTCGCTTTGAGGGTCCCGGACCATCTGATCGACAACTCATCCACAAACTGACGGCCGAAATAATGCTAACCAGTAGCAACAATCTGACCTCTTTTTTAAGGTTTATAAAACGCCTTTTCCCATCTTTGATCCTCTTCATAATGCTCTTTCTCTCCATTATGATTTATTTAGACCTAACCACTTCTCGACACTCAGATTATAAACTATTCACCAGTTTATAGAAACAGTTCTAGTGAATAGAAGCTTCCATCTAAAACCAGGATTGAAGACTGGCTGCGGGGATCTCCGCTGTTTAAGGCTTGAATCGGTGTTGAGGTCAGAATAAAATGGAAAAGATGCCAATTCAATTTTAAGGGTAAACTAATTATGGGAAAAAGATTGCGAGGTAAACATTCAATTTTAATTTTTGTCTCAATTTTAATTCTAATTACTTTATCGGCAATCATCACTTCTTGCCGTCAGTCCAGGCACTTTATCTCTGACCAGGCTTACCGCCAGCTCGTTCATCAGCAATTTGAGAAACGAATGGCTGTAGCCGCCGGCCGAAAAGAGGCTCTGTTTGATGTTTTCAATGAGCCTCTATCGCTCGAGGAGAAAGAAGCACTGGAATTTTTATATGCTTTTATGCCACTCAGCGATCTGGCCAATCTGGATGGACAATATCTCTTGAATCAGGTTAGATCGGCTTTGACCGCCAGAGATTTCTTTTCCTGGGGCAAATCCATCCCGGCAGACATTTTCCGTCATTTTGTACTTCCCTATCGGGTTAATAATGAAAATCCGGATGAAGCCAGGCAAGTTTTTTTTCAGGAGCTCAAAGAGAGAATAAAAAATTTAGATATGTATCAAGCAGCTCTGGAGGTTAATCACTGGTGTCATGAAAAAGTTACCTACCAGGCTACAGATGAGCGAACTTCTGCTCCTCTGGCTACTGTCAAAACAGCTTTTGGTCGATGTGGCGAAGAATCCACTTTTACTGTCGCTGCCTTAAGAGCGGTCAGCCTGCCTGCTCGTCAGGTTTATACCCCACGTTGGGCTCATACTGATGATAATCACGCCTGGGTGGAAGTCTGGGTCCATGGTCGCTGGTATTATCTTGGAGCCTGTGAACCGGAGCCAGAACTGAATCGAGGCTGGTTTTCTGGACCGGCCACCAGAGCCATGCTGGTCCACACCACCGTCTATGGTCAGTATCAAGGTCCAGAAGAAGTGATTGGAAGCTCAGAGCTTTTCACCCGCCTTAATCTGCTGGCTTTTTATGCTCCAACCACTAAACTAAAAGTTCAGGTTAAAGATACTGAAGGTCAACCGGTGTCTGCCGCTAATGTTGATTTCTGTCTTTATAATTATGCAGAATTCTTTCCTCTGGTCAGCTACCTGACTGATGATAAAGGAGAAGCCAGCCTGACCACCGGCTTTGGCGATTTGATTATCTGGGCAGAAAAAGATGGTCGAGTAGCCTGGAGTCAGGTTTCCGGCGGGCAAACCAAGCCGGCAGTGCTGGTTCTTTCTGGCGACCAACTAACTGGCCAGGAAGCCGATCTTGATATAATCCCGCCAGCAGCCAGAAATATCCCGCCATTAGACCCGGCTAAAGTTGAGGAAAATAACCGTCGACTGCAACAGGAAGATGCCATCCGGCAGGCTTATGAGGCTTCTTTTATAACTGAAGACAAAGCCCGTCAGTGGGCCGAGGAAAAAAGCTTTCCGCCTGAGATGACCTGGACTTACCTGCAAAAAAGCCGTGGAAACTGGCCAGAAATCATAAGATTTCTGGAAGGCTTAAAACCGGAAGAAAAAGATTTTGGACTGACTCTGCTAGGAGCCATAACTGAAAAGGATCTGAGAGATACGCCAGCCGAAGTTCTGCTCCATCACCTGAGATTCAGACCAGAAAAAATGGCAGGTCTGGATAATGAAACCTATGTGCGCTATGTCGTCTCACCGAGGATCGGGCGTGAGCTGCTGACCTCCTGGCGATCTGCTCTTCAGCAAAAATTCAGCCAGAACCAGTGGGAGGAATTCAGGGCCAACCCCAGGTTGATAGACAGCTGGATAGAAAACAATATCCAACCTGATGATAGCAACTACTATAATGTTCCGCTTTTTCCCGACCGCCTTCTTGAGCTGGGTCGAGCCGATGATTATTCTAAGAAGGTTCTTCTGGTAGCCCTGGCCAGAACCGCTGGTTGTCCGGCCAGGATTAATCAGGTCAGCGGACAGCCAGCTTTTCTTCAGGGAAATAAATGGGTAGAAATAAAATCATCTGAACCTGCAGCTACAGAAAAGGCCAACCTGGAGTTGTTTTACCAGACAGTGGCAGGTATCAACAAACCAATTTATTTTACCCATTTTACGCTGGGTCGGTTTGACGGTCATCGTTACCAGACGCTCAACTTTGAAGGCGATCCCGCCCTGGCGTCATTTCCAGCCGAGCTCCAGCTGGAAGCCGGGCAGTACAGACTCATCACTGGCAACCGCCAGGCGGACGGCAGTGTTCTCAGCCATTTGATTCATTTCCAACTTCAACCTGGAGAAAAGAAAAAAGTTAATCTGATTTTGAGAGAAAAACTTACTCCACCCTTAGTGGTCGGGAAACTGATGGCCAATCCTCAAATAATCAAAGCAGAAGATCAAAGTCTGACTGATCTTGGAAGTCTCATCGGCCAGAACAATTTTATACTGCTGTTAATCGCACCTGACCAGGAACCGACCAAACATTTAATGGGCGAACTTCAGGCTTTTAGCTCTTCATTCTCAGAGTGGCCTGGCCGCTGTTTACTGGCTGTGGCCAAAGATAGACTGCCGGCTGGTTTTAAGCCAGACATTTATCCTGATCTACCCGCTAACGCAGTCGTTGTATATGATTTTGAAAATCAACTACTTTCGGCCTTTAGCCAGGCTCTGAAAAATGATCGACACGAACTACCACTGGCCGCCGCTGTCAGGGAAAATGGTGAAATTATTTTTCATTCAGAAGGTTACCAGATTGGACTGGCAGAACAACTATTGAAGACTTTGGTTTACCTGAAATAAAAAAAAATTGGAGATATTTCTTGCTTAGCCAGCAAAAAGATGAATCGAGAAAAAGACATTTTTAATTCTATTACCGATTTAGAAAGATATTTGAGTGACCGTCTATTGCGCCCCTTGCCCGGGCTCGTTTCTCAGTTAAAAATGAGTGTAAGACCTGATTCCGCCTTTATAAATGATCGGCAAAAAAGCCTACAGCCCTGGCCAGCGTCAGTCCTTGTGGTGCTTTATCCGTACCAACAAGAAATTTATCTGGTTCTCATTAAAAGAAGCGGTCAGGTCCGGCACCATCAGCATCAGATCTCATTTCCTGGTGGTCAGAAAGAAGAAGGCGAGTCATTAGAACAAGCCGCACTAAGAGAAGCCAAGGAAGAAATAAATGTAGATCCCGCCAGAATAAGATTGATCGGCCGCTTAACTTCTCTTTATATTGAGACCAGTAACTACTGCTTGTATCCGATGTTGGCCACTGCCAGCCTGAGACCTGACTTTCGCCCCAGCCCCCAGGAAGTAGCCGAGATTATTGAGCTACCACTGGCTCATCTTTGCGATCGTAAAATCAGGAAGGAAGAGTGGCAGTGGTTAAGAGGTCAGGTAGTCCTTGTTCCTTTCTTTGAATTTAATGGCTATAAAATCTGGGGAGCAACGGCGATGGTCATGGCTGAGCTAATTGATATTTTAAGAGAAAAAGAAAAGCCAGCCAGCCTGGCTAATCAGAGAAATCCCGGATAGAAAAGGAGAATAACTATGCCCCTGGTTGAGATTCATCTACTGGCCGGTAGAAGTAAAGAACAAAAAAAGGCCTTACTGGAAGCGGTGACAGCCGCTGTCCAGCAATCAATTAATGCCTCTCTTGACACGATTAAAGTCTGGATTCAAGAATTTCCACCAGACGAATATATGTCAGGGGGCATTCTGGCTTCAGAAAAAAAACAACCTAGCAAAAGCCAATAAAAAGGGGGGCGCTCCGAGACACCCCCACTGGGTGGAGTTAATCTTTCTCTTCTCCTGACTTTTTTCCTTAATTGTATACTGTCTTTAAATTCTGAATTCAGAAGGACAAATATAAAGTCAGGGCGAATGTTCTAGGTGGAGCAAAGGAAGTTGGCATCATATAAGTTGGCTGATCGCCACGCACATCTACTCTTAAAGCAGTCTGGGTATCAAAGAGATTCATCATCCTGGCTTCAATTGTGCTTCTAAATTTACCCAGAGGAATTTCATAGCTCAGCTGCAGGTCACAATTAACCCAGGTTTTCGTCCGGTGCGAACCAGCCGGTTCCAGATAGGCAAAATAGTTGCCGTAATAATCAAGTCCGCGCTTTTCCCAGGGAGCACCGCTCTGTACTCTTAAATAGCCACCAAGGATAAAATGACGGGCAAATTCCCAGGTACCAAAGACTTTTAAGACATGGGTTCTATCTCCAGACAGAAGTCCTTCCCGGTTGGGATCACTCAGATAAAGTCCTGGAGCATCTTCAATATAAGAAGAAGCATAAAAAAGCGCCGTTCCAGCCTGATAATCAAGGTCCCAGTTCCCTTCCAGACGGCTCCAGGTATAAGACAGATTAAAAGACCAGCGGTCAGCATACTGCCTTTTTAATTCAAAGGTCAGAGCTTTATAAGTTCTTTTGGCTTGGCCAGCATAAAAATCAACAAAATCTGTCTGTGGGATGAGAGCCTGTATTTCTGGTGGCAGATTCTGCCAGGACATTAACTGACCATCAAGGTTACCATAGACATAGCTGGATGGGCCGGTTTCACGCTTGCGGGTCGGGAAATCTTCAATAACATGTTTAACATAACGGTAGTCACCCCAGATTTCAAAACTCCAGTGACTATTTAGCGGACGGCTATAGCCACCTACGAACTCATCAGTATATGTCGGTTTTAAATCAGGCAAAATAATTTTCCCGGTTTCGTTACCCTGAATGACGGTGTCCAGAATAGTTCCGTCTGCCTGAGCAATGTAAGCATCTGTTCTGTAAATTCGGATGGGAGCAGCAGCTCTGGCAATTGAGCGGTTATCCATATTGTTATAGCGCCCGAAACTGGCAAATATTTTGTCTCTAGCTTTCAAGCTGGGGGTAAACGTAAAGCCTATTCTTGGCTGGATCTCTTTATCAAAATTGAAAGTCATGAAAGTGTGCTTCTGGTCAGTTTTGCTGCTAAACTCATCCCGGTTGGCCAGCAGCCCAAGGGTTAGAGTAAATCGTTCGCCAATGGTAATATTATCCTGAACGAAGATACCATAAGTTCGACCGCTCGAATCCTGGGCTGGTTGTTCTGAATAATATCGGGCTCTGAAAGCTGGCTGGCCGTTGTAAGTGGTGGTGATAAGGCTTCCCCAGCCATTGGCCAATCTCTCCAGATATTCCCCACCATCATCATAACTGAAGCCAACTTTAATCACATGAGAGTGGCCGGTGAAATCAAGATATTTAGTCAAAACCAGCTTGAATTCATCTCGATAAAAGTTCTGCGTATTGTATTCTGAAGCTGCTCCAACATACTGTCCGGAAGCAGTCGCACCACCACCAATAAAACCGGCGGCTGTCCTGAAATAACCCATGGTCCAGGGCTCAGTATAATTGAACGGAGTTGGCAGATAACCCAGCTCATTAATTGGAATGCTTGAATAGTTTTCATTGACATGGTCATATTTAGCTTCCAGCAGAGTTGACTGATTAATCGTCCAGACCCAGGAAACATAGATAATTCTTGATAAACCATCTCCATTGACAGCCACGGCCGGATGGTCATTAACCCCGATGCCAGCATTTTTTTCAGTATAATCATTGTTTCTAATGCTGACCGCAAACAGGTGAGAACGCCAGGGGTTGGCTGTAATTTTAGCAAATAATTCGGTAGCCGTATTCTTAGCATCGGGAACCGGTCCAAGATTATTGATCCGACCGGTTGTCTTGGAATAGGGTAAATTAGCTGACAAATACCACCAGACTTTATCCTTCATTATCGGGCCGCCCAGCCCAATGGCAGGAGTATACTGATCGTATTTGGTCACCAGATTTGGGTCATGGCTTTTCCAGGTAAAATTAGACGGAGCAAATATGAAGCGAAAAGTTCCAGAGATTTGGTTGGAACCGGATTTAGTAATAGCATTAGTTACCATACCTGCCGCCCGGCCAAACTCAGCACTAATCCCTCCTCTTTTTATGTTTACCTCCTGAATGTCCAGCTCAGAAAAATTGGCACCCAGAAAGCCATAAAAGGGATTGGTAATATTGGATCCGTCATAAAGATAGACATTGTCCTGCTTGTTACCACCGGCATTGGGAGCAAAGTCGCGGTTATCAGCTACACCGGGTGCCAGCTGAAAGAGTGAAGAATAAGAACGACCCAGAGGCAATTTCTGAACAACCTCTGATACCCAGTTAGATGAAACCTCAGTAGATTTAAGGTCAACGACCGGAGTGGCCGCCACCACCGTCACCTCTTCCTGAATTTTACCCAGAGGATGCATAACGGCGTTGACAAAAGTTTCTCTGGCTACAGCTACAATGACCTCGGCCGTAAAATCGATCATTTCAGGGTGAGTAACAATCAGAGTATATTTACCGGGGGGAAGAGCCTGAAAAATAAAGCTCCCGTCTTTTCCCGTTACGTATTCTCTTCCCATAGGCAAGACTGGACCAGAAATAACTACGGTGGCATTTTCCAGAGCCTGGCCAGCGTCACTTTTCACCAGGCCTCTAACCGAGCCTCTTTCCTGAGCCGATCCAATAGAAACCAGTAAAAAAAGGCAGAAAAGCAGGCATGATAATAATTTTATTTGTTTTGACATAAAGACCTCCTTTCTTTCTTCTTTGTTTATGATGCCTTCCTTACGGTCTTAAATTTATATATATAGAACTTTTTTTGTCAATAGGCAGTCAATAACCTCACCTGGTGGTCAGAAATCCAGTCGATGTCTAATCCGGTCTGTAACCCTGGCCATAGAGAATCTGCCCCGGCCTTTGACCGGTAAACTGACCGCCAGCCAGTACTTCCTGTCCATTAACAATTACACTGACCATCCCGCGACTGTATTGGTGAGGATTAGCAAAGGTAGCCTGATCCTTGACCTCTTCTGGGTTAAAAATCACCACATCAGCAAAAAAGCCAGTTTTGATCAGACCTCGATCGAGCAGTCTTAGAGTCTGAGCTGGCAGAGAGGTCATTTTTCTTATGGCTTCTTCCAGCCCAAGAATCTGCCGTTCTCTGACATACTCTCTCAGAACTCTGGCCAGGGTTCCATAACTTCTGGGATGGGGGCTGCCCACTCCCACTTTTTCCAATCCGCCGTCCGAACCAATCATGACGTAGGGCAGCTTCATTAAAGCCTCAACATCTTTTTCATCCATCTGGAAAAAAATAGCCGAGGCGTCTCCTTCTTTGACCAGCTCAATGATGAGGTCAGCTCCCGTCTCGGCACTGGCTGGCTTGCCCTGCCTGGCCAGAATTTCTTTTAAATTTTTCCCCTCATATTCAGGGAACTTCTGGCATCTGGCAATAAGAATAGCTTCTAGCTTATCTATTCCTCGCCCCGAGGTTAAGCGATTGGCGATAATGGTCTTCTTGATCCGCTCATAAGTTTCAGGATCCTTTAGCCTTTCGAGAAATTTCTCGTGGCCTCCTTCAAACACATCCTGGGGAAAACTGCTGGCAAAGCCGGAACTGGTAGCAGTATAAGGATATTGATCCAGTGTTACCTCCACTCCCCTGGCTCTGGCTGCCTCCACTGGACGGGTAATCAGGTCGAGCTGATTCCAGACATCTTCGTCGGCCAGCTTGATATGAGAAATCTCAACGGGCAGGTTATTTTCTTCACCGATTTTTATCGCCTCCTCGATAGCAGCAGTGATGTTTTTGCCTTGATTGCGAATATGAGAAGCATAAAAACCGCCATATTCAGCCACTACCGAGGCCAGCTCTACCAGCTCTGCTGTTTTAGAATAAGTCCCTGGAAGGTAGGAAAGACCGGTCGACAGCCCCATTGCCCCAGCGGCCATTTCCTGACGAAGGAGATCCTTCATTCTGGCCATTTCCTCCGAGTCTGGCTCACCCATCTTCATCCCCATTACCTGACGGCGGATCGTATTATGACCGGCTAGAGAAGCGAAATTGCAGGCGATTCCTGTCTTTTTTATTTCATCAAATAAGCTGGCCAACGGAAATTCGTGGCCACCACAATTACCTCCAATGAGAGTGGTTACACCCTGAGAAACATAATTTTCGCAGCCTGGAATCCTGATCAGATCTTCATCAGCATGAGTATGAATATCAATAAAACCTGGAGCGACGATTAAACCCGATGCATCGATAACCTTTTTAGCCTGGTCGGCAGGAATCTTATTTTTTATGGCCACAATTTTTTGATCCTTGATGCCAAGATCAGCTCGAAACCAGGGGTTACCGCTGCCGTCAATAATCTGGCCGTTAACAATGGCCAGATCATACTGCTCAGGACCGCCCTGGCAGCCAGGGAATACACCGGCCAGAAAACCGACCAGGCTTCCAATTAATAGCCAGGTTCTTCTTTTCATTCTTTTACCTTCCCTTTCTAATTATTTTATTTAATTTATTTTTTATCCTGGTTTATCCAGGTCTACCCGCATTTTGTGTCCTGCATATTGAACTCCAGGGCCAGGTTAATAGCCTGTTTTATCTTAACAAAGCCTGGCACTGTTTCACCAGCATTATATTCAGTTCAGGAGCAATAAAAAAAGAGCCTGCCCTTTACAGGACAGGCTCTTTGAACTGCTTCTTCTTGTTACTACATCAGAAAGAGAACTTGAAGCCAATTCTGGCTGACCAGGCGCCATATCTACTTGACCACCAGCCAAAAGCCGGATGAGGATCGCCATCTTCTTCAACCCAGGTTCTGTAATTTTCGGCAGCTGCCCCGCTAAGAATATCTTCATCGTCAACCCAGATAGCAGTCCGATTAAGATCAGTTACCTTACTCTGGACTGTCTTGGTATTGGTAAAGTTGTTCAGTTGAAGATTAATAGCTGCTGTGTACTTTCCACCAAATCTTAAAGCATATTCGAGATAGAGATCAGCCCAAACAGTAAAAGGCAGACGCCCAAGATCGCCACGGTTTTCAGGATAGATATACCGGTTGTTCATATCCAATCTGGTCGTCAAAGGTAAGCCGCTGCGGCCATAGGCTGTAAGTCCAACAGTCAGGCCGAAAGGAAATACATAAGAGCCATAGGCTTTAATATAATGAGTTCTGTCATGAGGGAGAGGTCCTTTAAGCACATTGCCATAGAGGTCATACAACATAAACCAGTCGTCATAATAGAGCTCGACATTCGGGGCCAGTCGCCCATCTTCATCAGAACTGGCCAGTCCGGAGTAATTTCCAGCCACCCGGCTCAAAGTATAATTGATTCCACCCTGCCAGTTATGGCTGAATCTTTTCTCCAAGGAAAGATTCATAGCGTAATAGTCTCTTTTGGCCTTGGGGCATGGCCAGTATTCATCAGCGAATTTTCCTCCCTCACTTATCGGGCGGGAATAGCCATAGCCTGGATTGGTAATATAGAATATTTCCTGCAAAGTTGTTTCACCAGTCTCCGGGTCAGTTACCCATTCCAGGGCCCCAACATCTTCAATGGTCCGGATCAGATGTTTCTGAACAAATCTGGCTGACAGAGAAAGATTTTCCATCAGCTTCTTTTCAACTCCGAAAGAAATTTCTCTCTGGGCAACTGGTTTTAAATCAGGATCAACCCGGTCAAAACTGGGTGGCAGGAAATCAAGTGTTCCAGCATAAACATTGCCATTTTCCTGACTTTCCCGATCCTCTATCAAACCGCTGGCTGCTATCTTGGTCCAATCAGGATCGAGAATGGCATAATAATCTCTCTTATGCTTCCAACCACCAAAAGTGAGCTCAGCCATATATAGCTTCATAACATCATAATAGATGCCAAAGCTGCCGAAAATCTTCAGGCTGGAATCACCAAAAACATCATAAACAAGACCTACCCTTGGAGCCAGCTTATCAGCAAAGCTAAATTTTATTGGTTTTTGATATTTTGGATCAGACCATTCAGGATCTGTGGCCATGGAGGGAACATATTCACTTTCCGTTCTCAGGCCGAAGTTCAGGGTCAATTTATTACCAATTGTCCAGGAATCCTGGAGGTACAGGGCCCAGTTGTCACTATGGATATTCCACAAACCGCCATAAACAGAAGTCCAACCGCTTCGAATATAATAATACCCATAGGGTCCATAATATGGACTGGTTGGATCGGCTCCAGCTCCGACTTTATAGCCCAAGCCGGAATAGGTCCTACCCCAGTAAACAGCCACCCGGGGATGAGGTGCAATATCGGCCACATCTTCGTGCAGTCTGATATACTGGATGCCGCCTTTAATGGCATGCTCTCCCATCCAGCTCAGATAATAAGTGACATCGAGGTTAGAAGAAATTTTTTCGTATATTCTTCTCTCTGTTTCAAAATAATTCGGCCAGCTATCCCAGTCAGCATAACGAATGAGCTCAGGATGCGCCTGATAAAACGGATCACTGGCATAGATATTATTGGAATACACAAACCAGTAAGTGGAGCTATCCGGCGGCTTAATTTGCTGATTGGTTTCATTCTGCCGGTGCCAGCCTGCTCTCAAGCTGACCAGTAAATTATTACTGCCGGCATAATCAGCGGTGAAAGTCCCGGTCCAGTTCGGGTAATCAAATCCTTCCTGTGTCCATTGATAAGACGGGTCCTCCACGCCGTCAATGTCAGGAATGGCTCCGCGATACTTATAGAAATTATTAACGAAGCTGGCGCTAAGCCTCAAGCCTTTGACCGGAGCGGCAGTCAACTTAATCGAGCCATTATAATAGGTATTCTTGTTTAGAAATGTATAAAAGGGACCCTGACGGGCATTAAAATCCCTCAGGGCTTCTGTCTGAGAATAGATTGGATTGATTGAGCCAAAGAACCAGAGTTTGTCTTTCAGTATATAACCGCCCAGACTGAAAACCCCTTCAATCCGGTAATAGGGGTCACGTTTCTTGCCGCCATCAAAATAGATGTCATCGCTGTTGACATATTCATAAAGATCGTCGTCATAGGGATTTTGTCGCAGATAATCACGTGATTTGCCCTGCATATAGAGCTTATTATTTTCATAAAAGCCTATGACATCGCCATGGAAAGCATTTCCGCCTGACCTGGTTATAACATTCACCACCCCACCCATTGAACCACCAAACTCAGCGTTATAACCGGAGGCCACTACCTTTACTTCATCCAGCAGTTCAAGAACCACATTCTGGGCTTTGGTGCCATAGTGAAGATTAGTAATATCCGCGCCATCCAAATACCACATATTCTCTGCACCGGTGGCCCCATCCATAGAAAAACCGCCGGCAATGCCTTCGCTCTGAACCCCGGGGACAACATTTATTAAAGAATCAAATGTCCGGCCACGCGGCAGGCTTAAAAATGTCTCCTTAGTCATGACCTGCCCCTTGACTGTACTCTTCACATCAATGAGCGGGCTCTGGCCAACGACAGTCACCACTTCTTCCAGGGCTGCCGGCTCCATGGTCACATTCAGAACCAGCGTTTGAGATAATTCAAGATAGATTTCCTTTCTGATCAGCTTCTTAAATCCCGGCAAGCTAAAAGTAACTTCATATTTCCCGGATGGCAAAGCCATCAAACGGAAGGTTCCATTATTGTCGGTAACAGTCGCTGCCTTGCCCACCAGTTTCGGACTGGTGGCCTCTACCGTTACGCCCGGAAGAGGGGTGCCTTGCTCGTCAACTACCCGCCCGGTAATTTTACCTTCGGGCATGATCTGGGCAGAGAGGGAGATACCGGATAATAAGAAAATGATCAGAATGATTGCCGTTACACAAAACTTATTTTTTTCCATTTTTCTTTCTCCTACACTACCTGTTAACCCCGGGAAAGAATAAATTTTTTCTTTCCCAACCAATAACCCTTCTATCTCTTTTCCCTTATGTCATTTCACCTCCTGAATAAAATTAAAAATCATAAAAAACCTCATACAATGAAACTGAATTGAATCTCCTCTCCTCTCTTTCTAGATAAAACTTAATTATCGCGGCTGTCAAGTGAAAAATTTCAGGCAATTAAGGCTTCGATCAGACACAAGATAAATGTCAGCAATTTTCCAGGCATCATACTTTTATTGAAACCTGATGATATATATCTGAGGCAATAATCAGAAAAGAATACCCATCCTGATTGATATCGGAAACAAACCTAAATAAAAATGAGCGGTTTTAGCCCAACCATAAAACCAGGCCGGGATTAAAACAGCAGCCAGCCAAAACACTCTTTGAAGTTTCTGATGGCTTTGAACTAAAATGCCGGAGGAGGGAGTCGAACCCACACCCGAAGTGAATCGGACTGGATTTTGAGTCCAGCGCGTCTGCCTGTTCCGCCACTCCGGCAGCTATTTGATTCTAATTTAATTGGATCGTATTTTTCAAATTTTTAAGAAATCTACCTGACCCGATAGTATCCTCTTTTCGACGTCCCGGCCACTAACTGGCCATTAAACTATAAAAAATTTGATTGGTTTTTTCAAGATCACTTGATATTTTTCTGGCTGGCTGGTTGTCAACCACTGATAGCTCTGCTATAAATGTCCTGTGCCAACTGCCGCCAGAAAAGAGAAATTGACAAAAGTATTGTCCAGAAGACAACCCGATCTCCAGGTCGTGCTGGAAGGCGTGACCATTGCTCACAATGCCAGTGCCGTGGCCCGAACGTGTGAAGCCGTAGGTGCCTTAAATCTACATATAATCTCACCTCATCCCGAAAAGGTTATTTTCAATGAAGCTATTACCACCCGGGCTGAAAAATGGCTTTTAATTCATTTTCATCAAACCACAACGCAGGCCTTGAATCTTTTAAAAGGCCAGGGGCTAAAGATCGCCGTGACGACACTTTCTCCTCTGGCCTTACCCTATACTGAGCTTGATTATTGCCAGCCGCTGGCTCTGGTTTTTGGCAACGAAGCCGAAGGGGCTTCGGCTGAAGCCCTCAGTTTGTCTGATTTTCAAATCCATATCCCCATGGTAGGCCTGGTGCAGAGTCTCAATCTTTCTGTCTCGGCTGCTATCATTCTCTATGAAGCCTTCCGTCAGAGACAAGCTTGTGGTTGGTATGCGGAGAGGCGACTGCCCGACTCTGAGTTTGAGCAATTGCTAAAAATCTGGCTGGCTAATGACCGCCAGCGTCACCCTTTTTTTGAAAAGAAATAGTCATTGGATAAATGAAAGAAAAAAGAAGAGCGGGAAATTAATCCCGCCCTTCCTCGAGAATGGAGCCAGAAATTGCTACTTCCAGTTCCATTTTTTTCCGGTCTCTAATTATTTCGAGAACCAATTTTTCTCCCTTTTTCTTTTTCTGAAGGATTCTGGACAGGGCTGGCAGAGTTTCAACTCTTTTCCCGTCTGCACCGACAATAACATCACCAACCTTGAGACCTGCCTTCTCAGCCGGTCCGCCTGCTACCAGCCTGGCCACCAGCAGACCCTGTCCCTCTGGTACTCCAAAGTATTTAGATAGTTCTGGCGTTAATTGTTCTAAGAAGACTCCTAGAAAACCATAATTCTGGACGCCAAACTCAAAATCCGGTCCTTCAGGCCTGACCATCAACGACATATCCCGTGGAAAGCGGAGAAAGATGTCCGGGAAACGAAGTTCCAGTTCTCGAAAAGCTTCTTCCTCCGGCAGATTACCTAACCTGGCTTCTACGTCCAGCACTTTCCCCTGCCGGTCTATGGTCAGAGTAATTTGCTGGCCGGGATGATGACTTCTTATTTCGGAAATAAATTGATCAGCGTTTCTGATCTCTTTTCCGTTTATCTTCAATATACGATCTCCGGGCTGGAGTTTGGCCAGAGAGGCCGGGCTTGCATCTTCGACCTCTGTAATAATGACCCGGTGGTCAGCGTCCTCACCTATCGACACGCCCAGCCAGCCTCTTTCTACCTTTCCCTTTGTCCTAATTTCTTTAAATACGTCATTAAGCATTTCGACGGGGATAGCCATGGCCATGCCCATCGGCGGAGTTTCCATCTGTTCAAAGGGGTAACCACCTGGAGGTGTTTGTCTTGGGCCTGGGAAATATAATCTATCTCCGGCATAAACGCCACGAAGCAAACCAACCAGCTGCCCCTTTTCATTCAGCACCGGGCCACCGCTCATACCAGGTGTAATAGTGATATTCAATCTGAGCCTATCCACTGTTACTGAACTGACAATCCCCTGTGTCACCTGAATTTGAGATTCGGGAGAAATCCCCAGAGCGCAAACCCAGCTCCCGGGAGCCAGTTCGGCACTGCTACCCTTGGAGATAGCCGGCAATTTCTTATTTTTAACCTGAAGGAAAGCAATTCTACTCTCAGGATCAAAGCCCAGAAAATCGGCTTCAGCCTGATTACCTTCATAATCAATAACTTTAACTTCTTCATCCCGCGGAGAAATCAAAGCCGTGGTGGCTATATAGCCATCTTTGTCTATAACTACTCCCGTAGCAACTCGCCTCAAGCCGTCTCTCACTTCTACTCTAACCACCGAGGGCGAAGCTTTCCTGACAATTTCCCTGACATTGCTGGCAGCTGGATCGGCTCCAGCCTGAGAAATAGAGGTCAAGCCCAGAAGAGTAACTGTCATTATCAGGAGATTACCGGCCAATTTGCTGTTTTTCATCTCTTTTCTCCTTAAATTCCGACTAATACCTGCTAATACCTGACCTGCTGAATTAGAGCCCGGTCAGATACCCGCTCCAGAATAAACACGGTTTGAGGATCATCGGTTGCTATTTTTATTTCATTTTCCAGATCAAGTGGCTCAACTACCTGGATGGTCTCGAGGGTGGAACTCTCCTGCCCAAGCTGCCGGGCGGAGTAAGGCGGTTGCTTAACCTCAGGATTAATTAAAATAATCGCCATTAAAACAGCAGCAGCGGCCCCGCTAATTCCCCAGGCCCAGCGGCGCTGGCGGACAACCCTGGCTTTTTCTTCTTTTAGCCTATTTAATACCTGCTTTTCAAAGCCGTCCGGGGCTTTAACTCTCGGCAGCTGGCTGACATAACTTTTTTCTTCCATTTCCACTCTCCATCTAGATTAATCGTCGGGTAATTTCAGACTATAACTCTCATCCTCTTCTCCCCTGTTTTTAATTTCCCGCCCTTCTACCAGCCACCTTCTCAGGTATTCCCGACCGCGGCTGATTCTGGCTTTGACTGTCCCCAGAGGCAACTTGAGCATGCTGGCAATTTCTTCCTGAGAAAAGCCCTCCACATCCTTCAAAATGACAGGTAGCCGGTAACGCGGATGAAGCCGCCCCAGGGCTTGTTTTACATTTCTCATTAGCCCGGGATCGTTATGATCTAAAGAATAACTGCCAGCCGAATAGGAATTAGCTATTTCGTCGAGCGGGATGGCTGCCTTCCTGTTAATTTTTTTTCGCTCTGTACGGGCCAGATTAGCGGCAATGGCATATATCCACGAAGAAACTGGAGCTATTGGCCGATACTTTTTGGCCTTAAAAAAAACTCTCAAAAAGGTTTCCTGGGACAGATCAACCGCCACCTGATAATCACCGGTGAATTGATAAAGGAAGTTTACCACGCGATCTTTATACATGGTCATCAACTCTGAAAAGGCCACCTCATCACCATTTTTAATTTTTTCCATCAGTTCCTGATCATCCATTCTCTTATTCATAAACCACGCCCTATCTAAAAAGTTGCATCCAGTCCTCGCTCTTATGTATTATCTTTTAATTATACCCGTAATTATACTCGGCCTGACAAGCAACTGGCAGAGCCTGCAGGCCGGCCTGGACAACTGAACGGGTCATCCGGGCTTTTCCAGGTCTGGAGAGGGGAACTTTTCGAGCCAATTTTTCGTCTACCAGGATGACGTGAGTGGAAGTGAAAGAATTAATTCAAGGATGTCTCCGAGGAGAGACAGGAGCCTGGAAAATGCTTGTTGATTGTTATTCCAAAAAAATTTTTAACCTGGCTTATCAGTTTGCCGGCAGCAGGCAAGAAGCTGAAGACCTAACCCAGGATATTTTCCTCAAACTCTACCACTCACTCGCCAAATATAATTTTGAACATGATTTCACTGCCTGGTTCTTGACTTTAGCCAGAAACTACTTAATCGATGAATTCCGGAGAACGAGGCTGGAAAAATCTCAACGCTTTGACGGCGAACAACCAGATCTGCCTGCCGCCGACAGTGATAACCCGGAAACCAGGTATTTAAGTGAGGAGAAGTCAACAGCAGTCAGGCAGGCTCTCCAGCAGCTTTCTCCTGATTTGAGACTCGTTCTGGTGCTAAGAGAGATAGAAGGCTTAAGTTATGAGGAGATCGCCAGAGAGATCAAAGTTCCTCTGGGGACAGTTAAGAGCCGGGTAAATCGAGCCAGACTACAGCTGGCTCAAATTATTCTTGATAAAACCGGAGGCAAGATATGAATTGCCACCAAATTAGAGAAAATCTTTCAGCCTACTTCGAGGGGGAGTTAAGTCAGACCAGGGCCGCAAAAATTGAAGCTCACCTGGCTGAATGCGAACAATGCCGGCGGCTGGCTCAAGAGTTAAAATCCATCAGCCAGTCTTTATCCAGCCTGCCAGCAGTAGAGCCTTCACCTGCCCTGTTGAGCAAACTCTACTCTATTCCAGGCCAGGCAGCAGTGGAGACCCGGCCGGTGGTCAAAGAACGGAAACGAGTAAGTTTTTTCAGCCGGAAATTCTGGTTGAGTCCGACTTTTCAGCCAGTTCTGGTCTCCCTGACCGTTATATTGATTGTAGCTTCGCTGTTATTTTTTACTCAGCCAGGTCGCAGTGTTCAAAAGTCAGTTTCTTTTGGGATTCATCGGGCTTACAGCCAGGTGCAAAGAGTTCTGGTTAAAGCAGGAGTGATAACTGACCGCTTAAATGGATACAGGGAAAGCTTTTTGGCTTCTATCAGATCTGATCAGCTGCCAGAGTCTGATCAAAACTAAATTGGAGGATTAAAGTGGAAGAAAAAATTAAAATCGAACAAAAACCAGTTAAATCACCGGTCCTGGCCGGCATCTTATCGGTTATATTCCCAGGGGCAGGCGCCCTCTACAATGGAAACTACCTTAAGGGAATAATCATGATGATCATCTTTGCCGGGCTGGTCTCGATTCAGGGGCGCGGTGGCCAGCCATTTGTCGGCCTGCTCCTGGCTGGTTTCTATATTTTCCAGATTATTGACGCTACCAACGAGGCTAAAAGCACCAGAATTCCGCCCGAAACGGCCTCAGCGAGTGCCTTCAGCCCCGCTAAAACAGGTGGCGATGATGAAATCTCAGCAGCCTCGGGTTCTATTTCCTGGGGAATTATTTTGATTCTTCTGGGCGGTCTATTCCTTCTAGCCAATTTTGATATCATCAGCTATGAGTCATTTATAGATTACTGGCCGCTAATACTGGTGGGGCTGGGTCTAAAGCTGGTCATTGATCACTTTTCAACCAAAAAATCCTAAAAAGAGAGGCAACGATGTCTAAAAAACAAAGAGATAACTTAATCTGGGGCGTAATTCTGATTATTCTAGGCCTGCTGTTCCTGCTGGATAATCTCGGCTTCGACGCCTGGAGATTTCTTTTTAAGCTCTGGCCTTTAATCCTGATCATCTGGGGCGCCTATAAATTGTATTATGGGCTGAAAGGACGTCAGGCGGTGAAAACAGAATCGATTAAAGATCAGAACCCGGATAAAAAAGATGAAAGCTAAGGAAGTTATAATTCTAATTCTCATTATTCTGGTGGGAATTGGCCTCTACTATCTTGAGGACTGGCATCTAACTTTCAAAAATGACTGGTCAACTGCTTCTTTTCCCTTTAAATTTAGCGACCAATCCTACGAATTCGAAGAAAATCACAGTCTGGAGCCAGCCGACATTCTGGAGGTGATTAATAGCCATGGTCAAGTACAGATTGAAGGTGGCGCCGGCCAGGACATCATTTTAACCTTAAAAAAGACCATCTGCGACAAGAACGAAAAGCAGGCTGGCCAGTTGGCAGCTGAGCTCAAGCTGCAGACCAAGAGAGAAGGCTCGAAACTTATCCTGTCAACTAATCGTGATGATTTCCGCCGGAAAAATTTTTCAGTTGATTTCATTCTTAAAGTACCGGCCTCAACTGTTATAAAGGTTTCCAACTCGTTTGGTCAGGCCAGGATAAATGGCGTGAGAGAAGTCGAAGTCAACAACCATCATGGTCAGGTAGATCTGCTGGATATCGGCGGCCAGGTTAAAGCCAGCAATTCCTTTGAAAAGATGTCACTCCTCGATATTGAAGGAGCCTGCCAGATAACAACCAGCCATTCCCCTGTCTCCCTGGTCAGAATCGCTGGTCCGGTCAATCTCGAAGCCAGTTTTGAAGAGATTGAACTCACCGATCTCAAAAACACGTTGAAAGTCAATTCCAGGCATTCGCCAGTTAAAGCCCTGAGGGTAGCTGGACCGATTGAGCTGGAAAGCAGTTATGAGCCGGTCTATGTCAGCGACTCGGGGTCGGCCGTCATTAGAGGACATCATTCCGAGATCGAAATAGACAATTTAAACGGGCAACTTGAAATTGTGTCCAGCTATGAGCCAATCAATTTAAAAAGAATTAAGGGAGACATTACCATCAAGGGTAAAGGAACTGAAATCGATCTCAGTTCAGTCCAGGCTGGTAAGATCGTTATTGAAACATCCTATGAAGATATTAAACTCGAAAGTTTCACAGGAAGTCTGGACTTGAACCTGGCCCATGGCGATGCTTCTTTATCCCCAAGCGATCTAAAAGATAATATCTCTGTTAACCTGCAGTATGGGGATCTGAGCTTTTTCTGGCCAGCTGGCCAGAGGGCTCGACTCGAGGCCAGGTCTAAAGGAGGAACAATTGACTGGCGATTGTCTTTCCCGCCCGATGAAAATTCCAGTAATGGAATCAGTCTGGTCAGGGCTTTCCAATCAGCTCCGGCTTTCCCTGAAATAAAACTCAGTGCCACTTATGGGGATATTGAAATAATTCAGCAGGAAGCAGCAGTTTCTGCCACAGCCGATGAAGCCAGACTTTAGACCTTTAAAATTCGAAATCCGATAATCGTACCCTACCAGTTGTTCAAGAATGCTTGAAGCGGAAATTGGCAATCCTGTAACTCAAGACACCGTTAATTTTGATATTAAGGTAAGAAATTAAATTAGTTAAATCTTTTTTGAATTTAGTCACATAGCGAACAAATTCAGTTTCTTTTTTATATCTTAACAAATTTTCAAATTCATCAACCTCATCTCTCAGTTCCACCAGAAAATGGGTAATGTTGCGGTATTGACTGTTAATCTCAATCAGCTCTTTGCCCGACAGCTTATCAAGGTCAGGATAGGGCGGCAGGGACTGAAGAATGAGCATGCTTTCAGTGTAAGTTTCATTAATTGATTCTTTAATTTCCTGAAAAAATGATTTATATTCCATGGGATTTTCGAGGCGGGCCTCAGCTCGGTCCAGCAGCCGGTCATACTGATCCTTAACCGAGACTATAAAATCTTTAATTCCCCAGTATTTTCTTTTGAAATTAAAAAGATCAATAAAATCCCGGCCTATGTAAATCTTGTCTTTATAGCTGGAGAGCAGCTCCTTGGGCTCGTGGGTATAGAACTTAATTTCAAACTTACGGCCATCGCTTCCCTTTTCTCTGAATCTGGCCAGAACCAGATAATTATTCTGCTCAATAAAATAGCTGCTCATCTCCAGAATAACAGTATAAATAGCCAGATTCTGAATGACATATTCTTTGAGATAATTAAGGAGATTCTCTTTTTTGTTCAAAAACTCGACTACAGTCTCATTGGGGACGGTATTCAAAACAGAATAAGAAGGAGAAATCAGATATAAGACCGGACCACTACCCAGCTCAAGATGGAGATTTTTTAGGACATTCTGGTGAAGGTCATCATAGAGCATAGGCTGGAGCGGCGGCAGATTGACCACATCCAGTCCAATCAATTCTTCAATCTCATTCATAGCCAGCTCCTTCTCTTATCCTCGATTTGAATCTTAACACCCCTGGAGTGAAAAATCAAATTGAGACAGGAGCCAGCTTACGAAGAGTCCAATCAGGATTAGCATATTTGGCCGATTCCAGTACCTTAATCCGGTCCAGATCGGCGGTAGTTAAAATCAGCGGCTCGAAATCGCGTTTAAAATAGAATCTGAATCCCTCAATAAAATATCCAACAGCTTCCTCGTAGCTGATATTCCGTCCCAGTTCATCGGTAATAGAGGTCAAATAGTCACGGCGAGCTGGCGGAAGACCAGTAGAAATAGCCAGCAGCAGTTCCAGCTCCGATACCAGGGGAATCGAGCCGTGCTGGATAAAGCAATTGCCCGACCTTTTCTGGGCACTGCCGATGATCTTTTTCCCCTTGATCTCAATTTCATTCCTGGCTGGATAGGCAAAACATGGTAAATCACTGCGGGCATAGAGGCGGGAAGTGGAAGAAGCCAGAACTGGCTCAAGTCCCATCAGTTCCAGTCCCTTTATCAGTGCACTGGAAATGAGCCGGTAAGAACCTTCCAGTGTCGAGGTAAAAATATCGCTCTCGCCAGAAGAGACCGAATAAGTGACCTCCAGATGGTGAAGGACCAGTTTTCCTCCGGTCATTCTTCGGACGACATCCACGCCCCGCCGCTGGCACTCATCCAGAGCGACCACCCGGCTTACCTCCTGACTGCAGCCCAGGGAAGCAGTCGGCCGCAGCCAGGTATAAAAACGAACATAAGTGACCTGTTTTTGCCGTGCTTGTTCAAAAAGGTATTCATCCACCGCCATATTCCAGCTGCCCGGAAGTGGTTCAGATTCAGATAAAAGAAACCAATCAGACATGTTTATACCCGTAAAAAAAAGAGCGGGCAACGGGACTCGAACCCGCAACTCCGAGCTTGGGAAGCTCGTACTCTACCATTGAGTTATGCCCGCTCGCTCTGCCTGGAGAGCTTAAAAATCTTTCTTTAAATTAAGAGGTTAGCAGACAAAAGAATTTTATCAAATAGATTTCCCCTGTCAACAAAGCTTTTTTCTGGTCTTGCTTATCAAATGATCAAAAATGTGACAGAGCACTAGCCTTTTTATTGACTCAACCCGATAATAAAATATAATAGTGGAGAATATTGGGAGAAGATGACATGAGCCCTGATGAAAAGAAGCTTATGACCGAAACAGCTCCAGCAAAAACTTCCAGCCGGGTCGGTGCCAACCTTATTTTTGAAGGGAAGGTGACCGGCCATGAAGATCTGGATATTTCCGGTCAGGTAAACGGTTCGATTGATCTGCCGCTCCATGATCTGGTTATTCAGAGATCGGGGCGGGTTAAAGCTGAACTTGTTAAGGCGAGAAATCTTTTCCTGCATGGCCAACTCGAAGGCCAGGTTCAAGCCGAGCGAATTGTTATTAGTGAAACAGCGGTCTTTAATGGCGATATCATTGCCAGTAAACTCTCTGTTCAGAGCGGAGCCAAATTCAAGGGAACAGTAAAAATTTCTAAGGATTATCAGCCTTAGATAACCTGAGCCTCCCCTGCCTGATTCTGGTTCTAATTTTTTCTGCTATAATATCAGAAAAGAATGTCATGGTCGTGTTTTTTAATCAGACAGAGACAAAATTACCAGAATTGATGTCAGAAGGTTCTCCTTCCTGGTCAGACGAAAAGATCAAATCGGAGAAACGCTGCCTGGTCAGGCTTAATTGCGTAAGATAAAGATGAAAGCCTTCCGTCTCCATTCAGACTTTTCTCCTCAGGGCGACCAGGTTCAAGCTATTGACCAGCTGACCTCAGGTGTTCTGAGCGGCCAAAAACATCAGGTCCTGTTGGGTGTAACTGGTTCGGGCAAGACTTTCACCATGGCTAATTTAATAGCCAGAATCAATCGACCGGTTCTGGTCATCAGCCCCAACAAAACTCTGGCTGCCCAGCTCTACCAGGAATTCCGCCGCTTTTTTCCCGAAAATGCTGTTGAATATTTTGTCAGTTATTACGATTATTACCAACCTGAAGCCTATATTCCCGCTACCAATACTTATATTGCTAAAGAAGCAACCATTAACGAAGAAATTGACCGATTGCGTCTGGCCGCAACCAATGCTCTCTATGCGCGGAGGGATGTTATTATCGTCGCTTCGGTATCCTGCATCTATGGCATCGGTGCTCCAGACACTTATTATTCACAGAGCTTTCCTCTGGAAACGGGTCAAAATCTCACCAGGAAAGAGCTGCTCGATCGTCTGGTTAGCATTCAGTACGAACGCTCCGATGATGACTTTAAGAGGGGTACATTTAGAGTGCGGGGAGATATCATTGATGTTTTTCCACCTTATGAAGACTTTACATACCGCCTGGAAATAGAAAATGGTCAGCTGCGAGAAATTTCAATGTTTGATCCGCTACTCGGCGTCAAAAAACAATATCTTGACCAGATAGTCATCTACCCCCGGACGTTCTTTTCTACCCCACGCTCTTTACTCGAACAGGCCATCACCAGCATTGAGCAGGAATTAAAAAAACAGGTGGAAATTTTTAACTCTCAGGGAAAATACATTGAAGCTCAGCGGATTGAGGAAAGGACTCTTTTTGATCTTGAAATGCTCAGAGAATTCGGTTACTGCCCCGGTATTGAGAATTACTCACTCTATTTAAGCCAGCGGCGTCCCGGCCAGCCTCCTTACACCCTGCTTGATTATTTTCCTGAAGATTTTCTGACCATCATAGATGAATCACATATTGCTGTTCCTCAAATTGGAGGCATGTATCATGGTGACCGTTCCCGCAAACTAACTCTGATCGAACATGGTTTTCGCCTGCCTTCAGCCTTGGATAATCGGCCACTTAATTTCCGCGAATTCGAACAGAGAGTTGGTCAGGTCGTTTATGTTTCAGCCACACCGGGGCCATATGAAATGAAAAAGACTGACGGCCAGGCAGTTGAGCAGATCATCCGACCGACGGGTCTAATTGATCCCGAGGTAGAAATCAGACCGGTTAAAGGTCAGATCGACGACCTGATGAAAGAGATTAAAGATCGAGCCAGACGCAATGAGCGAACCCTGGTTACCACCCTGACCAAAAAAATGGCTGAAGATCTGACCCGCTACTATCATGAACTCGGTTTGAAGGTTCGTTATCTTCATTCTGATATAGAAACTCTGGAACGAGTTAAGATTTTGCGTGACCTGAGAAAGGGTAAATTTGATGCTTTAATCGGTATTAACCTCCTGAGAGAGGGCCTGGACTTGCCTGAGGTTTCTCTGGTGGCAATTCTTGATGCTGACAAAGAAGGCTTTTTGCGTTCCACTTCCAGCCTTATTCAGACTTTTGGACGGGCTTCCAGAAATTTAGCCGGCAGGGCTATTCTTTATGCTGATACAGTTACCGATTCAATGAAAAAAGCCATAGAAGAAACCAACCGGCGGCGCCAGATACAGCAAAAATACAATGAAGAACATGGCATTACTCCTCAATCCATCCAGAAAAATATTGACGAAGTGCTAACCAGTGTCTATGAACGCGATTATGTTGATTATACCGGTCTGGCCGAAGAGAAGGACATTTATCTTTCTCCGGAAAAACGGCAAAAGAGAATATCTGAACTGGAAAATCTAATGAAAGAAGCAGCCAGGAATCTGGAATTTGAAAAAGCCGCCAAATATCGGGATGAGCTCCAGCGGCTAAAAAAACGGGAGCTGGAGCTGATGGGTTGAAGGTTAAATCTGAAACAGTTGACCTGGCGCGGGGCAATACTATCGGCATAAATAATAAGCTCGTACAAATAAGAGATAAGGTAAGTGATAAAATACAAAATGAAGGAGAAAACAATTTAATCCGGCTCTGCGAGCAATGAATCTGTCATGAAATACGAGGAACTCAAGCAAAAGGTAAAAGACTTCCCTGACCGACCCGGCATCTATTTTTTTAAAAATTTACAGGGCGAAATTATATATATCGGCAAAGCCAGATCTCTTTATAACCGGGTGAAAAGTTATTTTTTGCCCCAGCCAGACCTTAAAGTCCAGAATATCCTGAGTGAAACTGACGATATTGATTATCTTCTGGTCAACTCAGAAAAGGAAGCGAGCTTTATAGAAAATAATTATATTCAATTTTATCAACCAAAATTCAATTTGAGGCTTAAGGATGACAAAAGTTTCCCCTTCCTGAAACTAACAGTTAATGATGATTTTCCTGGCCTGTCTCTCACCCGCCGGGTAGAAGATGACAGAGCAAAATATTTTGGGCCATTCAGCCCGGCTGATGATGCCAGAAAGATGATGTCCTTTCTGACCAGAGCTTTCCAGATCAGAACCTGCGAACACTCAGTTTTCAAAAGCCGGCGGCGACCATGCCTGGAATATGATCTCAAAATGTGCAGTGCTCCCTGTGTTGGTCTGATCAACCGCCAGGCCTACCGGCAGGAAGTTGATCAGGCTCTCTTGCTGCTGGAAGGGAAGAAAACTGAACTGGAACGCCAGCTTCGGCAGAAAATGGACCAGGCTGCTCAAGAGTTGAAATTTGAAGAGGCAGCTCACTGGCGAGATACCTTGAAGTCACTGGAAAGATTTAGAGAAACCCAGCGGGTTATTTCGACGCGAAAAGAGAATATGGATATCGTCGGTTATGCCCGGCAGGGAAAGAAGGGAGCGCTGTTCATATTCCATATGCGGGCTGGTCGAATTCGCTCTTCCTCCGGGCGACTTCTTAATATTCCAGGCGAAGATGAACAACAACAGCGGCGGGCCCTGAACGAGGGCTTACTGGCTTTTTATGATAGCCAGGAACTGCCGGATAAAATCCTTCTACCCTTTCGGCTTAAAAACGAGGAGGCTGAGTCTCTTTGTTACGCCTTTCAGAAACGTAACATCAACGTCAAGCTTTTCTATCCTGACAATAAAAAAAGAAAAATTTTGCTGGAACTGGCCCAGCAGAATGCTTCCCTCTTGCTGGAAAAAGAAGAGGAAGCCAGTCCGACTGCGGAGCTGGCCAGAGTTCTTGGCCTTGATAAACCTGTAGAACGAATCGAAGGGATAGATATTTCCAACACCGGCGGAGATGAATCAGTCGGCTCGCTGGTTGTTTTTGACCACGGACAGCCAAACAAGGCAGAGTATCGGAAATACCTGATTAAAACCGTGTCCGGCCCGGACGATTTTGCCTCTATTCGCGAGGTGCTAAGCCGGCGGTTAAAACGCCTGATAGCAGAAAATAAGCCCTTACCCGACCTCATCTTTATTGATGGCGGTAAAGGGCAGCTGGGTGTGGCCCTGAGGGTAATGGCAGAATTAAATCTCAATTTAATCCCGGTCTGTTCTCTGGCCAAAAAGGAAGAAATCATTTTTTCTTCTGCTCATCCTGAGGGACTAAGGCTTGATCCAACGTCAGGAGCACTCAAGCTTCTGCAGCAAGTACGAGACGAAGCCCACCGCTTTGCTGTCGGTTTTCATCGCCAGCGGCGGGCCAAAAAGAGTTTTTCTTCTGAACTGGATGGTATCCCCGGACTGGGACCGGCCAGCAAAAAGAAGTTGCGACTGGCTTTTGAGACTGTAGAAGACCTTAAAAAGGCCTCAGAAAAAGAACTGGGCAGAGTGGTCGGCTCAAAACTGGCTAAAACCATAAAACAAGTCCTGAGTGAACATCACTAAATCAATTTTTATTCTACCCTTAACAGGATTTTTTTTCGATCAATTCCAGCTATCTGGAACTTCCATTTAAAGCAGGATTTCTACTGTCCTGCCACGGAGAACCAGATCGGGGTATAAAAGGGGTTAAAATCAGAGCAGGCCGGGGTTGAATCCAACTTTCAAAATAAAGAAGAAACCAGACGAATGAGCCAGCTGACCACCACGGCCGCACTGAGGTTTAAGACTACCGACATCAGAGCTACTTTTTTCCCCAGCTCTTTCCAGAGAATGCTCAGGGTAGACAGGCAGGGAATAAAAAAAGTAACAAAAGTCACGAAAGTCAAAAGCTGCGTTCTGGTGATGGCAGCCATTAACTGGCCATAGCCAACACCGAGAGCCTGAAACATCATCAAGAGCGACAGCTCTTTTCGCAGGAAACCAAAAATCAGAGTGACTCCGAGGCTCTGGGGCAGCCCGAGCAGACCGCTAACCAGCGGGGAAAGAATAGCATTAATCACACGATCAAACTGGAGATAGCTCAAGAAACTTAGCAAAACACTGCCCGCAATCAAAATCGGCCAGGCAAAACTGACAAATTCCTTCAGATTAAAATAAATTTTTTGCCAGATGCTTTTTAGAGAAGGAACTTTTAAAGAAGGTATCTCCAGAATCAGTCCAGGAGAATCATATTTAAACCACCTTTTCAGAATCAGAGCTAAAATAGCAATGACAAAAAAATTAAAGAAATAAAAACCAAGAGCCCACCAGGGACCCAGCAAAAAAGCAATCAGAGCCAGAATGATGGTCGTTCGGGCAGCACAAGGGACAAACGGAATAAGCAGAGCAGTCACAATCCGGTCCCGGCGTGACTCTAAAATGCGGGTTGCCATGATCGCTGGCACATTGCAGCCAAAGCCAAGAATAAACATCGGGACCGACTTGCCGTGAAGGCCAAGCCGGTGCATAAAAGCGTCCAGCAAAAAACTGGCCCGGGCCAGATAGCCAGCATCTTCCAGAAACCCCATCAGAAAAAGAAGCGGAATAAAATAAGGAAAAACAATAGCTATTCCACCGCCAATCCCCTGCACCAGTCCGATCAGTAATTCGGCCAGCAGGCTGTGACCAAACTGGTTCTCGATGGTCGATTTGATGGTTTCCCAGGGCTGGAGCAACCAGGTCTCCAGAGGACTGCCGACCTTAAAAATCAGATAAAACATACCAGCAAAAATGACCAGCAAAAAGAAATAGCCCAGCACTGGATCCATAATTAAATTGTCCAGTTTATCAATCGCACTGATTTTAGGACGGGTTACCCGACAGCAATCTTCAAATATCTTCAGGGCTAAATGATGACGTTCAGCCGAAATAACTTCATAAGCAGGAGCATCCCTCAGAGCCGAAATCTCCTGACGCAGGCGATCCAGTTCCCGCTTGAAGGCCAGATTATGTTCAGAGATAAATTTATCAACCGCCAGAGTCTCACCTTCGATAGCCTTTATAGCTGTAAAGCGCTTGTTGGCTACAACAGGAAAATCTTCTGGCAGAATGTCCATGACCTCTGCTATTCTTTTTTCCACCTCTCTGGAATAATGGGGGGCAGTCGGGCGAATTTTCAATTTCAGGGCATTTTCTATCGTTGCCATTAAATTGTCTGTCCCAAAGCCGCGAGTAGCCACTGTTTTGACCACCGGCACACCCAGCTTTTTTTCCAACTCCTCAGGGTTAATGGTTATTCCCTTTTTTCTGGCCAGGTCTATCATATTGAGGACAACAACCATTGGATATTCCAGCTCAAGAAGTTCCAGGGTGAGCTCCAGGCTGCGGCCTAAAAGAGAAGCATCAATCACATTAACAATCAGATCAGGTTTTTCTTTGAAAATGTGGGTTAGAACAACTTTTTCCTGAGGTTCATGGGGAGATAAAGAATACGTTCCAGGTAGATCAACAATAGAATAAATTTTCCCTTTCCAGAGCACCTCGCTGTGAACATGAGTAACAGTTGTGCCTGGAAAATTAGAAGTCTGGGCCTTATAACCTGCAATGGAATTAAAAAGAGTCGATTTCCCGCAGTTAGGCTGCCCGACAAAAACAACGACCGGAACTTTATCGTTCATCGCCAGTGGCGACTTCCACCATTATTTTCTGGGCTATACCCCGGCCCAGGGCTACCCTGGTATCAGTGGTCAAATTTTTAACCAGGACCGGCCCGTTCATCAGAGCCTCATTTTCCAGAGTAACAAGGTCACCAGGATGAAAACCAAGAGATAGTAACCGGCGGTGAAGCCCCTGACCGCCTCTTATCTCTACAATCTTCAATATCTCACCTTCTGGAGCCTCTAGTAATGAGCACAAACCCCCGGTAGGCGTTACGTCCAGTCTATGATTGTGGTTCTTTTTGCCAAACATATTCATTTGTCTCAGGTCAATTAGATGAGGGTTTATTAAATCACATTTTCTGTTTTTTTCAACTTTTCTGGTTTTAAATCGGGTCAGCCACTTTCTAAGCCAATATTTCCTCCCCTGGCCTGCCAGCCGCCTCCTGGCCCTGATTTTGCCTTATTTTGAACTTTTAATTTGAACAGAATTCTGAGATAATTTTGGCCTCAGGAGGTTATTATGAACAAACTTCATCGAAATCGCTTAAGGCTATCTTTAAGCCTGCTAGCCCTCTTCATCTGGCTGATTTTACCGGTAGCCGCTGATGAGGGTATGTGGCCTTATAATCTGGTTCCTAAAGATTATCTGGCCAAAAAATATAATTTCAAAGTGACCGAGGACTGGCTAAATCATCTGCGTCTGGCCTCGGTAGCTTTTGGAGGTGCCTCAGGTTCTTTTGTTTCTCCCGATGGCCTCGTCTTGACCAATCATCATGTTGGCCGCGGGGCTATCCAGAATCTGTCTACACCGGAAAGAGACCTGATTAAAAATGGTTTTTATGCCAGAACCAGAGACGAGGAGCTCAAATGCCCTGGAATGGTGCTGTCAATACTTCAAGAGATTGAAGATGTGACTGATAGAGTACTATCAGCCGAAAAACCAGGGATGAGTCCACAGGAGGTCATGGCTGCCCGAAACAAAGCGATCGCCGAAATTCAAAAAGAAGCAACTGAGAAATCAGGCCTGAGGTGCCAGGTAGTATCGCTTTACTCAGGCAGTATGTATAACCTTTACAAATATAAGACTTATAATGATGTTAGACTGGTTTTTGCCGTGGAAAATGATATTGCCTTTTTTGGCGGCGATCCTGATAATTTTACTTATCCACGCTATGATCTGGATATTTCCATCTTCAGAATCTATGAAAATGGACAACCGCTGAAAACTAAAGATTATTTAAAGTGGTCAACCACCCCGCTGAAAGAAGGAGATCTGGTTTTCTGCTCGGGCAATCCCGGCTCTACGGGTAGGCTTCTGACTTACGATCAGTTGCTTTTCCTGCGTGATGTCAGCTATCCCTTTACTATTGAAAATTTAAAGAGAAGGCAAGCCATTCTGCACGAATATGCCAGTCGTGGCCCCGAGCAGGAGAGGATCGCCCGCAATACACTCTTTGGCATTGAAAACAGCTTGAAAGCCACCACTGGCTATCAGTCTGGTTTGCTGGATAAAGAACTGATGGCCAGAAAGCTGGCCGAAGAACAGCAGATCCGCCAGGCGGTGGCGGCCAATCCGGAACTGGCCAAAGAATATGGTCAGGCCTGGGATGAAATAGCCCTGGCTCAGAAAGAATTCTCCTCCTTCTTCAAGCAATATCAATTTTTTGAAAGAGGAAATGCCTTTAATACCGTCTATTTCAATCTGGCCAGATCACTGGTGCGAATGGCAAATATGGCGGGTAGCCAGGGTCGCACGACGGGAGGCGGTGCCGGCCGGATGATGGGCGAAATGAGGCCTGTTCCAGATGATTTTGAAATATTAAAACTAACCGACTCTCTGAAACAATTAAAGGAGCAATTACCTGACGAGCAGGAGACCAAATGGCTGCTTGGCTGCCAGTCGCCGGAAGAAGTAGCCCGAGAATTAATCACCAAAACTAAAATAAAAGATCCTGAATACAGAAAAAAATTGATGGAGGGCGGTTCTGAGGCTATTTATCAATCTGATGACCCGATGATCAAGCTCGCCTTGATGGTTGAACCCGTTTGCCGTGGTCTAAGAGAACGCTATGAAAACAAGGTCAGGGCAGTTGAAGTTAAAAACGGAACACTGGTGGCCAGAGCTCTCTTCCGACTTAAAGGAACTTCTATTCCACCCGACGCTACAGGCACTTTGCGCCTGAGCTTTGGTGTCGTTAAAGGTTATGTGGAAAATGGTAAGAAAATTCCCTTCCACACCACTTTCGCCGGACTTTACGAAAAAGCTCAAAAATTTAATTATAAACCGCCATACAGCCTACCGGAAATCTGGTTAAAGAAAAAAACAGCTCTTAATCTGAATACGCCTTTGAATTTCGTCGCTACGATTGATTCCATTGGAGGCAATTCTGGATCGCCAGTCGTCAATAGAAAAGGTGAATTTGTTGGTGCCCTTTTCGATGGCAATATCCAGTCGCTGCCCACCAGATTTGTTTATGATGAAAAAGTTGCTCGTTCCGTTATGGTTGATGGCCGGGCTTTAATCGAAGCCTTGCTTAAGATTTACGATGCCAAGCCTCTGGCTGATGAACTTCTGGGAAGACTGCCAGCCAGATGAATAGGTGCAATTCAAGAGTAGATAGATTAAGATGAGAGACTGAAATGAGACCGGGCTTGAGCCTGATGAAATTAACAGAGAAGGTTCAGCCCGGCCTCTTTTTTTCTCTACTGGCTAAAAAAAATGAAAAGCTGGACTGATTATCTCTGGTTTCAAACTGAAAAAAAACAGGAATTTATTAATATAACGCGCCGAGTAGAGGAAGCTGTTTTAAAAAGTGGAGTAAAGGAAGGCTTGTGCCTGGTTAATGCCATGCACATTACCGCCAGCGTCTTCATCAATGATGACGAACAGGGCCTTCATCATGATTTCAATGCCTGGCTGGAAAAACTGGCACCTTACTCCCCTGCTTCCTATCAGCACAATTTAACTGGAGAAACCAATGCTGATGCCCATTTGAAGAGGACTATCATGGGACGAGAAGTGGTGGTGGCGGTCACTGGTGGAAAGCTAGATCTGGGGCCCTGGGAACAGATTTTTTATGGCGAATTCGATGGCCAGAGAAGAAAACGCGTGCTGATTAAGATCATTGGTGAATAACGAAGCCTTAGAGCTCAACCAGGTAGGCCAGTCAAAGCAGCATCGAACTCTGAAAATACCTGTCCAGCGTCACGGGCTGGCACGCTATTTTGTCACCATTTCTGATATCGCCAGCCAGGGCAAGAGATCACTTTCCTCGCTTTCATAATTTGCATTTAAGCCAATACCTGACGAGAAGTTGGAAACCATCTTCGTCTTCTTCCCGGCAGTAAAGCTTGCCCTTTTTCCAGATTTTCGGTTCACCTGGAAGCGGGATTCCGGTCAGGAACCTGCCCCGCTCATCAAAGACATCAAAGATATAATAGCCGGCCTCTGATTTTTCAAAGGTTTGGACAAGCAGCCAGCCTTCATCACTACAGACAAATCTTCCACAGCCGGGATGATAGGCAAACCGTGAATCCGGATGACTGGGAAGGATTTGTTTCATTTCACTTTTGTCTTTATCGATAATCCTGACAGGTTTATAGGCTTTCCTAACCTGACGAAAGAGTTTTCCGTTCCGATCATAATATTCAAAATAATAATCGTAGGGTCGCGAAAATATTACGGTATCTTCCGGACCAATTTGAAAGAAGGGAAAGCCCATAAAAGGATCAAGGCCTTTCTGGGGCTGAGGGATTAAATAACTGGCCAGTTCGCCTTTAAGCTTCATTTCCTGATCAAATTTCAGTAGCTTAACAGCCGGATTATCTCCAGTCATGCCCGCTTCCAGGCCGTAAATGTTGCCAGTGGAATCTAAACCAGCCTCCAGCAGTAGATATTGCCCGATAGAAAACGATTTTAGAAACTCCCCCCTCCTGGTAAAAAAAGATATCTTTCTGTCCATAGAAGAAACCATTAACAGGTCATCCCGAATCGACAGGCTCACCGGCGACTGTAACTCACCTGGCCCCTGGCCGCGGCGGCCAAATTTTTTCATAAACTTGCCAGAGCGATCGTAAACAAAAATAGCCGCATCTTTAGAAGACAGAATGAAAATGTTCTCATCCTCATCAATATCAACATCTTCACAAGAAGAGAAAGCAGCCTCTCCGCTGGTCCCAGCACCGCCCAGTGTTAGTTCTTTTTCAAGGCTCAGAACCTGCCCTGAATACATTGGCTCTTTCGGGTTGCTGATGATAGTTTGGCCATTTTCCTGGCTAATCTCTCCCCTCCAGCCAGCCTGTTTCTGACAGGAGGCTTGGGCGACCAGAATAAAGGAGGTCAATATGGCTAAAAACAGGCAATTTCTTAGCTTCATTTTGTCTTCCTTTTGATGTTAGCTCTTTTGAGATTATTTATCAACTTACCATGAAAATTAGATAGGACTCAAGACTTTTACCCTGGCATCGATCTTCCTTGTTAGGATGGGGTCGGGCCGCAGCAACTTATTGATAATAATAAAGATGGCCTGGCCCGACCACATCTTACCCCATCTTACCGACTGCAGGCCATTTGGCTTCCCAGCCTGTTATAATTGACTTTAAGACTGCTTTCTGTTAAAAAATAATAAATGTGGAAAAGTCCCCTAACTAAGATTTTCGGCACTCAGAATGAGCGCACCCTGAAAAAGCTGCAGCCTTATGTGACAGCTATTAATGCGCTCGAGCCCCAGATCAGCCAGCTCTCTGATGCCCAGCTTAAGGCTAAAACAGCCGAGTTCAAAGAAAAACTCCGGCAGGGCGCAACCTTAGATGATATTCTGATTGAAGCCTTCGCCGTCGTCCGAGAAGTTGCCCGCCGAACAGTCAAAATGCGCCATTTTGACGTTCAGCTTATCGGCGGTATTGTTCTTCACCAGGGTAAAATCGCTGAAATGAAAACCGGTGAAGGAAAAACCCTGGTAGCCACTCTTCCTGCTTACCTCAATGCTCTGGAAGGTAAAGGTGTCCACATTGTTACCGTCAATGACTATCTGGCCAAAAGAGATGCCGAATGGATGGGCCCTATCTACAGGTCACTCGGCTTGACAGTCGGCGTGATTCAGCACGATATGAATGATGCTGAACGCCAGATAGCCTATAATTCTGACATCACCTATGGCACCAACAATGAATTTGGTTTTGATTACCTGCGGGACAATATGAAGTTCCGCCTGGAAGATCTGGTCCAGCGAGAATTTAACTACGCCATTGTCGACGAGGTGGACAGCATCCTGATTGATGAGGCCAGAACGCCACTGATCATTTCAGGCCCGACTCAGGAATCAACTCAGCTTTATTATCGGGTGGATAATTTTGTCCGGCGGTTACAAAAAGACAAGCATTTTATTCTTGATGAGAAAACCAGGACAGTCAGCCTGAATGAAAACGGCGTGGCCGAAGCTGAAAAATACTTTAATGTGCCCAATCTTTATGATCTCAACTATATGGACCTGGTTCATGCTATCAACCAATCGCTTAAAGCTCACTTTCTGTTCAAGCGTGATGTAGATTATATGGTTAAAGATGGCCAGGTTATTATTGTTGATGAATTTACCGGTCGGCTGATGCCGGGACGGCGCTACAGTGATGGCCTCCATCAGGCCCTGGAAGCCAAAGAGCGGGTTAAGGTAGAAGAAGAATATCAGACGCTGGCCTCAATTACTTTCCAGAATTATTTCCGTATGTATAAAAAGTTGGCCGGCATGACCGGAACAGCTGCCACCGAGGCGGCCGAATTTCAGCAAATCTATAACCTCGAAGTGGTGGAGATCCCAACCAATAAGCCTCTTATCCGCACCGAATACCCTGATGTCATTTACCGCACAGCTAAAGAAAAATGGGAGGCAGTTGTTCAGGAAATAATCGAATTAAATAAAATTGGGCGGCCAGTTCTGGTCGGGACGATCTCGATTGAAAAATCAGAGCACTTAAGCAACCTGCTTCGCAAGCGGAATATCAAGCATGTGGTCCTTAATGCCAAGTATCACGAACTGGAGGCTCAGATCATCGCCCAGGCCGGACGAATTGGTTCAGTAACTATCGCCACCAACATGGCTGGCCGTGGTGTTGATATTTTGCTTGGTGGTAATCCAGAATATCTGGCCAGAGAAATCTTAAAAAAACAGGGTGTGGATCCGGCTAAAGCCACCCCGGAACAGTATCAATCAGCCTATGAACAGGCCATGAAGATTACCATAGAAGAGCACGAAAAGGTGGTATCTCTTGGCGGTCTGCATATTCTCGGCACCGAGCGTCATGAATCAAGGCGAATAGACAACCAGTTGAGAGGTCGAGCAGGACGTCAGGGAGATCCAGGTTCTTCACGTTTCTATCTGTCGCTCGAAGATGACCTGATGAGGATTTTCGGTTCTGACCGCCTGTCAGGCTTAATGGCCCGTATAGGTATGAGCGAGGGGGTGCCTATTCAGCATCCCATGGTGAGCCGGGCGATCGAGCGGGCTCAAAGACAGGTGGAAGGTCAGAACTTCTCTATCAGAAAGCATCTGCTGGAATATGACGATGTCATGAACAAGCAGCGCGAGACAATCTACCGCCAGCGTCGCGAAATCCTCGAAGGTAAAGACCTGCGCGAATATTATTTGAATCTAATTGACAGCCTGGTCGAATGGTATCTTGACCAGCACGCTAATAAAGAAAGGCATCCGGAAGACTGGGACTGGGAGGCTTTGAGGCAGGCAATTTTTTCTCAGTTCGGTTTTGATCTTAACCAGCTCAACCTTGACCGCGAAACTATTACCTATGATGAGCTGTTTGAGCAACTGACCTTAACTCTAAAAGGCCTGTATGAACAAAAAGAGAAGGCCCTTGGTCCGGATAGAATGCGAGAATTTGAACGCTTGATTCTCCTTCAGGTCATAGATGCCCGCTGGAAAGATCATTTACTTGAAATGGATTATCTGAAGGAAGGAATTGGCTTGCGCGGCTATGGCCAGCGTGACCCGCTCATTGAATATAAAAAGGAAAGCTATGAAATGTTCCAGCAGCTGCTGGACCGAATAGAGGAAGATGCCGTTCGCTATCTCTTCCTTATCCAGCCGGTAATTGAGGGCGAGGAACAACAGCAGCAACGACGCGAGCGTCCCGTATATTATCAACGGCCACAAGCCGCAGCTGCTGCCGGCGGAGCAGTTATCAGGCAGGCCAGACCTTTGATACCCGGAAAGAAGAAAAAACGCTAAATATAGCCAAGCGGGAGATCCAGATGTTTGAAGAAAATTTAAAAGAAGGTTTAACCTTTGACGACGTTTTAATCCTGCCAGCCAGATCAGAAGTCTTACCAAATGAAGCCGATGTTTCCAGCTGGCTAACTAAAAATATTCAGCTCAAAACGCCGATCATCAGCTCTGCTATGGATACGGTCACCACCTCCAGGATGGCTATCTGTTTAGCCCAACAAGGAGGACTCGGCATTATTCACCGTAATATGTCAATTGAAGCTCAAGCCGAAGAAGTGGATAAGGTCAAAAGACATGAAAGCGGAATGATCGTCGAACCAATTACTCTTCGTCCTCAGGATAAGATACGCCAGGCTGTCGAATTAATGAAAAAATACAAAATATCGGGGCTACCGGTAACTGATGAAAACAACAAGCTGGTAGGTATCATAACCAACCGCGATATCAGATTTGAGAACCGGCTGGACATTCCAGTCTCAGAAGTCATGACCAGAGAACTGGTGACAGTGCCAGTTGGGACTCCCCTGGAGGAAGCAGAAAAACTTTTTCACCAGCATAAGGTTGAAAAAATTCTCATTGTAGATAAGGACTATCATTTAAAAGGCCTGATCACCTACAAAGATATCTTGAGAAGAATTGAATATCCTCTGGCTTCTAAGGACAAACTGGGCCGCCTGCGGGTCGGAGCAGCAGTTGGAGTCGGAGGAGAGGTGATAGATCGAGTTACTGCTCTGTGCAAGGCCGGCTGCGATGTCTTGATAGTTGATACCGCCCATGGTCACTCGCAACGGGTGCTGGAGACGGTCAAAGCTGTTAGAAAACATTTCCCTGATATTGAACTCATTGCCGGCAATATCGCTACGGCTGAAGCAGCCGAAGATTTGATTGCTTTAGGAGTGGATGCAGTCAAAGTCGGTATCGGTCCTGGTTCGATTTGCACAACCAGAGTCATTGCCGGTATTGGTGTCCCGCAGATCACAGCTATTTCCGACGTTTATAAGGTCACCAGTAAAAACCATATCCCGCTGATTGCTGATGGTGGCATTAAATATTCAGGCGACATCACCAAAGCCATGGCTGCCGGCGCCTCTACCGTCATGCTGGGCAATCTTCTGGCTGGAACAGATGAGGCACCGGGTGAAGTGGTTATTTACCAGGGCCGGGCTTATAAGATTTATCGTGGCATGGGCTCACTCGAAGCGATGAAAGAGGGCAGCCGCGACCGTTACTTTCAGGATACTGTATCCGACTCGAAGCTTGTCCCTGAAGGAATCGAGGGGAGAGTACCCTTTAAGGGTAGTGCTGTCTCCATCATCCAGATGCTGGTCGGCGGTTTGAAATCGGGTATGGGTTACGCCGGCTGCCGAACAATAGAAGAGCTTCAGGCCAGAGCCAAATTTATCAAGATTACCCAGGCTGCGCTGAGAGAAAGCCACGTTCACGATGTAATAATTACCAAAGAAGCTCCTAATTATCACCTCGAATAGGGTTCATTTTTTAATCTGTTTTATTCTGTTATTTTTATCCAGCAGCACGATCTGGGGCCGGTGCGATTTAATCTCCGTTTCATCCAGGCAACCATAAGAAGTAATAATGATGATATCGCCCTGTTTAATTTTATGGGCTGCCGCCCCATAGACACCAACCTGGCCCGATCCAGCTTCTTCTTTGATTAAATAAGTGGCCAGCCTCTCGCCATTGGATACATTGTAGATTTCAACCCGTTCATATTCACTCAAGCCGGCAGCCGACATGAGTTCCGCATCCAGGCCAAGGCTACCCTCATAGTCAATATTGCTATTAGTGACCCTGGCTCGATGTATCTTGGATTTAAGGAAAAGTGTTCTCATTTTTCGATTACTCCCGAAATAAATCTTAGATTGTCGATTAATCTCGTTCGACCAAAATAAACAGCCACAGCCACCAGGGCATCACCGTCAATAGTGACCAGTGGCTCAAGAGTTTGCGGGTCAACAATCTCCACATAATCAATTCTGGCCAGCGGTTCGGCTGAGATCAAATTGACCATCTGCTGTCTTATTCTGGCTGCCTGTCTTTCTCCATTTTTGATTATCTCCTCGGCCAGTTCCAGGCTTCGGTAAAGAACAACGGAAGCCTGACGCTCCTGCGGGTTGAGATAGATATTGCGAGAGCTAAGAGCCAGTCCGTCCTTTTCCCTGATAAGTGGCATTGGCCTGATTTTTACGGGTAGATTCAAATCCTCAACCATTTTTTTAAGAATGATAACTTGCTGGGCATCTTTCCAGCCAAAATAAGCTTCATCTGGCTGGATGAGGTTAAAAAGCTTTAGAACCACCGTGCACACTCCACGAAAATGCCCCGGACGCGAACGACCGCAAAGTCTATTCTCGAGATCTTCGACCTCTACATAAGTTTTATAACCAGCAGGATACATTTCTTCAACAGCAGGATAAAAAATTAGATCAACACCTTCTTTTTCCAGCAGGGCTGCATCCCGGTTAAAGTCCCGTGGATAAACGTTATAGTCTTCGGCCGGACCAAACTGCTTTGGATTGACGAAGATGGAGACGGCTGCTCGGTCATTTCGTTTTTTTGCTTCCCTGACCAGACTCAGATGTCCTTCATGCAGGTAACCCATAGTTGGAACAAAGCCGATGGTCAGGCCTGCTTGCTTCCACCTCTTAATTCTTTCCTGGAGCTCCGCTACCTTACTGATAACTTCCATTCTCAGCCTTTCCCGATTTTATTTTTCTGTTCCGCCTTCGATTGCTTATCAATATCAATCATCAGTTCGGCCAGATTTTTCTCTGAGTTTCTCTAACAATGGTCCAGCTATTTCCTTTTTTAGATGATAAGAATGCTCCTCATCAGGAAACTGCCCCTGACGCACATCTGCTATATATTCATTAACAGCCCTGGATATAATCTCAGAAAGGTTGGCATATTTTTTAACAAATTTGGGCATATAACCACTGGAAAGTCCCAGCATATCATTAACGACCAGTACCTGGCCGTCGCAATCTGGGCCGGCTCCGATGCCTATGGTTGGAATTTTTAAACTTCTGGTAATTTCTGCTGCCAGTTCTTCCGGTACCGATTCGAGGACAACAGCAAAGGCCCCGGCTTTTTCCAGGGCTAAAGCCCCGCTGTAGATTTCTTCTGCCTTTTCTTCAACTGTCCCCTGCACCTTAAACCCACCCATTTTTCTTATTGACTGAGGAGTAAGTCCGACATGACCCATGACGGGAATTTCAGTTTCAACCAGAGCTTTGATCAGTTCCAGTCTCCGAGGACTGGCTCCTTCCAGTTTAATGGCATCAGCCCCAGCCTCTTTAATAAAGCGGCCTGCATTGAAAAGTGAATCAGAGAGAGAAAGATGAAAAGAAAGAAAAGGCATATCGCCGACAACCAACGCCCGGCGGCGAGCCCTGGTCACCGCCTGCGTGTGGTGGATCATAGCTTCCATGGTCACCGGCAGTGTCGTCTCGTAGCCCAGAACGGCCATCCCCAATGAATCACCGACCAGGATAATGTCAATGCCATTCTCATCGAGAATCTTAGCTGTAGGGAAATCGTAGGCTGTGAGGATCGTAATCTTTTCCCCTTTCTCTTTCAGCTGAAAAAGATAGGGTATAGTAACTCTCTCATTTCCTGTTATTGCCATCATATCTCCTTTCTCTATCTCCCGCCTGTCGTGTGGCTGGAAGTAAAGAGTCGATTCTGGTCGATGGTGGTGAAACCAGTCCCGGGGCTCCTGGGGAACCTCCAGGCTAGGCAACTATTCTATCACTTTTTTGTTTTTTTGGCTTGAAAACTTTGTGGAACGTAATAAAGGCTACCTTTGTTTAGTTTTTTTACCTGGTCAATTAAATCCCAGACCTGTTCTTCCTGAGTCAAATCAAGGTCGTCAGCCTTGACCACCAGGAGCGGTGCCCCTTTATAGTTGAAGAAAAAATAATCATAAGCCTCGACCAGATCCTCTAAATATTTCTCAGAGATTTTTTTCTCCAGAGGTTGACCTTCACGCTCAATTCGCTTGATAAGTGTTTTGACCGAAATCTGAAGGTAAATAACCAGATCAGGCCGCGGTACCCTTTCTGCCAGAATATTGTAGATTCTCTCATAAACCAGAAGTTCATCGTCGGTCAGCGTCTGATAAGCATAGATTTTATCTTTTTCGAAAAGGTAATCGCAGATTATCCGATCTGTAAACAATTCTCGCTGGACAAGCTGCGATTGCTGGTGATAACGATTAGCCAGAAAAATAAGCTGAGCCAGAAAAGCTGCTCCTTCCCTCTCGTGGTAAAAGTCTTTGAGATAAGGATTATCCGTTTGGTCTAGAATAAGCTTTCCTCCTATCTTTTGAGCAAGTAGATGAGCCAGCAAAGTTTTCCGCGATCTAAAGACTCCTTCGATGGCCAGATGCCGGAATCTAATTTCTCCACTGATATTGGTAGTCATGATCGTCGCAGTCCCATCTGATTTATTTTCAATTCAAATTCAAACTTTTCAGGTTAACTTTTTGTCTCAAGAGGGATAATTAACCAGGCAATCAGATAAAAAAGGACCATGGGCAAAATAGCTGTCAGCAAGGCCAGACCGACAAAAATCAACCTGATCAGGGAGACATCCAGGTCAAAATATTCGGCCAGCCCGCCACAAACGCCGCCCAGCATTTTTTGTCTGGTTGAACGGTGAAGTTTTTTCGCCATTGTTTCTTCCAACTAACTCTGGATAAGCTTTATTTTAGCTAATTAAAGTAAATTTACAACCAGAACAACATTTTAGCCGGTTTTAAGAGCCCTGTTTATTGACTGTCATCCTGCTTTGTGTTATCAGTTAATCTTAAGTTACAAGGAGGTTAAGAATGAAAGGTTGGACGGGTCATATACTAAGAATTGATTTAACCACCAGGACCCATAAGATAGAAACATTTGGAGAGGAATTTGCCCACAAATGGGTGGGAGGTCGGGGCTTTGCCTTAAAGGTACTCTGGGATGAACTTCGGCCGGGCATTGACCCGCTGGGACCAGAGAACAAGCTGATCATCGCTGTTGGTCCTATTGCCGGTGTACCCGCTCCCAATACCGGCAAGACGGTAGTAGCAGCCAAATCCCCTCTAACCGGTGGTTTTGGGGATGGAAATCTTGGCACCAGGGCGACCGAACATTTGAGGAAGGCCGGTTATGACGCTATTATCTTTGAGGGCCAGTCCGATAAGCCTATCTATATTTATATTGAAGACGACAAAGTCCAATATTTCCCGGCTGAGGACATCTGGGGAAAAGGCACTTATGATACTCATGATTATCTTTATAAAATTTACGGCAAGGGCGTTGGTGTCTTGTCGATTGGCCAGGGCGGAGAAAATCTTAACCGCTATGCCATGATTCGCAGTTTGGAAGGACGAGCGGGAGGCAGACCTGGAATCGGGGCAGTCATGGGTTCAAAAAAGCTGAAGGCCATTGTGATTAAGGGCTCAAAGCCTATCCCGGTAGCCGATCCCGAGGGAATGAGAAAACTTGGCATTGAGGATTTAAGAAAAGTAGGCGAGATAAACAAACAAACTGGCTGGTCAATTCAGAGTACAACTGGTGTTCTTTCCTGGTGTAATGAAGTGGCTGCCTTGCCTGTTCATAATATGAGACAGACTCACCATCCCGATGCCTGGAAAATAGATGGTGAAAGACTGAATAACGCTCGGATAGCCACCTACGGCTGCCCTAACTGCACCATGAGATGTGGCATTGCCATTCGGGATCACGAAGGCCATGAATCAGAGCTCGATTATGAAAACATCGGGACTCTGGGCAGTAATCTGGATATTTTTGAGCTCGACCAGGTTGGTTCCCTCAATTATCTGTGCGATGACTATGGACTTGATACGATCTCAGCTGGCGATACTCTGGCTTTCTATGCTGATGCTATTGAACAAGGAGCTATTAAAGGAGACTTCCGGTTCGGCGATGCCGAAATGGCCAAAAAATTGCTCGGTATGGCGGCCAGAAGGCAAGGTGAAATTGGCAATTTACTGGCTGATGGGACCATGAGAATGTCCAGGGCTATCGGGCATGGTTCTGAGGCTTATGCTATGCACGTTAAAGGACTGGAAATTTCCGCCTATAACTGCAAATTCTGTCCCGGGATGGCCTTGGCTTTTGCTACCTGTCCGCTGGGCGGTCACCATAAAGATAGCTGGGTAATTACCTTTGAGATTAAGCAGACCAAGCGTGATTCTTACGGACCTGAAAAGGCAGCCAAGGTTATCGAATTGCAGAGAATCAGAGGCGGTTTGTTTGAGTTCATTGTCGCCTGCCGTTTTCCCTGGATTGAACTGGGCTGGCCACTTGACCACTACCCTGAATATTTCAACCGGGTAACCGGATTGAACTGGTCCCTGGATGACTTCTGGAAGATATCTGACCGCATTTATGCTCTGATGAAATTTTTCTGGGTCAGAGAATTTCCAGATTGGGACAGAACCAGGGATTATCCGCCGATGATCTGGTTTGATCCCAGTAATGCTGATAAAGATGGGCCGATTGCCGGCCAGGTTCTCGAACTTGATAAGTTCAATCAGCTGCTCGATCATTACTATAATCAAAGAGGCTGGGACCAGAGGGGAATTCCAACCAGAAAAACTGCTGAAGCTCTCGACCTCAAAGACGAGATGGCTGAAGTAGAAAAATATACCAAGCTGGAATAAAATCAAAATAGAATGTCGATGATAAAAATTACGGTCAAATTAATTGGCCCGCTGATCAATCTGGCCGGTTTTTCAGAGAAAACACTTGAGTTTCCGGCTGAAACCACAGTGGAAGAAGTTCTGGCTGCTCTGCCCATCGATCCACAGCGGCCAAAAATTGTGACCAGAAATGGACAGGCAGTGGCTCCAGGTGAAAAGCTCAAAGATGGCGACAGACTGGCCATTTCCCCTATTTACTCTGGAGGGTAAAAACTCCAACCATTCCATAAGCCCCCGGGGAGTTAATTAAAGTTGCCGAAAATCTCGAAGGCAATCTAACCGCTGCTATTTATTATTCAAGCTCTTCAACTGCAGATGAGAAACTTTATCGCCAATTAGAGCCGGTAGTAAGGCTAAAAGTCGGAAGGCTATTAAATAATAAAATGCCAACCGGTGTAGCTGTTTCCATGGCCAGGCATCACGGCGGACCATCTCCAGCCACCAATCATCCTGGATTTACTTCAGTTGGGATTCCAGCTTCTTTCCTGCGCTTGGCTGCCCGCCACTGCTATGATAATGTGCCGGATGAACATCTACCGCAAGGGCTCAGGTCAAAAAATCCCACTGGCCGGATGTGGCGCCTGGTCGATGGCACCTGAACCACAGAAGATATTTAAAAAAAGCTGCCTTTTGCCGGCAGCAAAAAAAGAATTAAAAAGAGTTCCTATTTTTCAAGGCCGTAATTTTTCATCTTATAGCTAAGCATTCTCTCAGTCAGGCCTAAAATCCTGGCTGCCTGGCTCTTGACTCCGTGAGATTTTTCCAGGGCTTTCTTAATTTCTCTAATCT